>Ga0209052_1000297_pt1 | contig 15077 bp, 5 predicted proteins | sample WorMetHEROISLAND_2_FD_187409 | JGI IMG/M metagenome (GOLD analysis project Ga0209052, IMG submission 187409) | Marine gutless worms symbiont microbial communities from Max Planck institute for Marine Microbiology, Germany - Olavius sp. 4 HERON... | ecosystem: Host-associated > Annelida >...
CCCCAAACGTTCCAGGTAGCTCCAGAGGCGTCACGGACCAGTTGTAAAGCTGTCTCCTGGCCAGGTGTCCCTCCTGGCGTGATCGTGGGCCGGACACTGGAACACCAGAACATACTACCTAAATAATTAAACATATGTGCAAACAACCGTAATACAAACTAACAAAAGATGCACAGTAATAGTAAATGGCAGTTATAGCGCCGCTCCCTACTCGAGCCCGGACCGGGAGTGCATTACAGATGCACAATTTAACTATACCAATACAAAACGAAAAGCTTCGTTTAGGTGCCTTTTACGCCATCCGGCCAGGAAACGGAGTGGGTCTAGACTACACCCCAGGCCCGATCTGCACAACGACAATGGTGACTGGTGGATATATTGGACACATGATCAAGAGGTCGTGGGTTCGACTCCCGGTCAGGCTCCTATCAACTGGTCACTACTTGGATCTGTGACTATCTGCGGACAGGTAAACCATCTCGGTGTATAACCAACACCCAATGTTAACTCAGCCTTCTATCCCTCTGGGGTAGGTAAATTGAGAACCGGCCTGCTTGGCTGGGGCTGAGGTGAGGAGCGTTCACCTGTGACAGGTAGCACTGAGTGATCCCATATGGCAGGTGACGCTCAGTAGCTCGTAAAATGGTTACTATTAGGAGATATGGACAACGTTTAACCTTTTGAAACAATACTGTGAGAACAACTGAGATAACAATGTTGTACTGCCTACACGTTTAATAAGACTAATTATGGTAATTAGCATGTTACTTTTTCTTTCAAATTTAATGTGACTAAGTATGACAATTAGCACACAAAGACCTTGGAATATTTTCTCGAAACAAAGAGACATGAACGACAGCATTGTGATCTGGTTCGGTCTGTAAGGAAATGTTTTCCATCAAATGTGAAATGCTAAATATGAGCTACATGCATAGATGGGCGAACCATTCTCGTTGTGCTTAGCAGGCTAAGTATACCAGAAACTAATGCGATCAGAAAAGAACATCTTCCACAGAATGAATGACTGCAGACAATGGAAGTTAAGCAATTATTGCCAATTCATGCATAACATTATGCATATAGTTCATAGCGTCATGTTACTGCAAGCTATGACACGATCCGCATTCTGTAACGCTACCCGAGGCATATTTCATAATGGCGTCATTCTCAAGCATTTAGCTGCCAAGCAAATGGCTAATCAGAAAAGTATATGCCACCGTAGTTCACACTTTCACAGCACTGTACTATGTGTCGTAAATGTTGTTAAATATTTCAGTCAATCATACCCTTTCTAGCAGCGACTGTGGAAGTCCCTTCGGTGAACAAGCAACCTTGACTTTGTTGGATTCTCGTTTTGGACTCGACAGTTTCTGCGGAGTCTTGGCGGTTGGTGTCGCTGTCGCTGTCGGAGACCTGCCGGCGACAAACTCCAAAGCCTTGCGAACCTACAGACCAGGGGCCTGATTTACAGAACTTCGTAAGATGAACCTACGAAACGTCGTAATTCTTTCACAATTCTTTCGTATGTCTTTCGTGCGTCAGCTGATAAACTATGGTACGAAAAGTTTACGAAAGAATTGCGAAAGAATTACGATGTTTACAATTATTTGTTTGCAAACAGTTTCTCAAAATGGCACAAATAAATAAAACGAATACACAAACACACACGCAATATATTTACAGATAAAAGGTTAACGTAACGTGGTGGCCTGATTGGCTGGCTAATTTTAGCGATTAGAGAGTTACTGATTTCTTCGTAACATTTTTGTAAGTTCATTTTACAAAGTTTTGTCAATTAGGCCCCAGCACAACAACTTAGCTGCTAATACTTTCTCCAAAAATTCATACCATCACAAAACTATTTAAAATTTCTTACTAACCGGCCAATTTTTAAGGAGTTGTTCCAGGTGAGGCTGAGGTATCCACGGGTGATCTTTTGGTATTGGGAAATGCAGAAGCAGAACTTTTTACAGGGTAGATGCTCTTATTCGCAGCTCAATCAAAGCACAGACAGGCAATATAATGAAGAAACGAAATAAAAGTACTCGACTACTACTACTAGTACTAATGCTATCATTTCAACAGGCTTTTCTAGGCTTTTTCTAGTTCTTCTTCCCATCATCTAACTAACAACGTAAAATCTTAAGTAAAAAATAGAAGTACTGCTAAAGTCAAATACATAAAAACAACTACAACTGCTGCTTTATCATATCCTATCACATCTAAAATTTGCAGTGCCCCCATTACATAAGAAGACCATGGATGCAAGACAGCATCAGTAGTCAGTATGTCATAACGAACCACGAACATTACACAATTTGTGAAGGCATACAATCCTGATTGCAGCTTGAAATGAAATACGCGACACCGGCCTGGCCATTATATTCAGCAGGTATAAATAACCGGAGGTGGATGTTTGGCTCACTTGGTAATGTAGTTTAATTAAAACGAATTTAGTCAATGCTAGGCCCAGTTAGTACTTGTATGCAGGTGGCTAAACCATCTCCGTATGTAACCAGCCACCCAGGTCAACTCAGCCTGGCCATCCCTCCGTGGGTAGGTGCAATGAGTACCAGCGAAAGCTGGGACGTAAACAGACACACCGCACGATGCAGTAGCCCCGTATCCGTGGTCTGGTAGTGTAAACTGGTGTCTGGCTGAGGGCTAATGAAACAGAGATCAGTGCCGCTCTATGGGTATTATGGCTCGGGAAGGACTTTACGTTTTTTATAAGTAACCTGTGGGTTGACTTGTTTGTCCTTGACTTCATCGAGCACATCTTTAGCAGTCATGAACTTCTTCACAACGGGTGGCTGTGGCAACGGCGCAGCTTCAATGTCCGGTACGTCAGCCAATGAGAACTTGGGATGCCATTGCTGAATCTGGTCGTCCTTGACGTTGCCGCATACGTTCAGCTTGTTCAAGAACTCCTACAAATTACAACATACCAGTAAGGTAAAGTAAAGTAGAGTTAGGCTATATCATCGTGCACTCTAAAGCTTAGCTTAATCGAGCGCACTTAATCACCATAACCACTTAGGCATCAAAAACTCCCTTTTGTACCCCAGTTTCTTGCAGCTGCGAAACTGGGAAGGCAATGTGAGTAAACAACTTGCCCAAGGTTGTTACCCAATGGGATAGTGGTGCAACCCGGGATTTGAACCGGGGTCACTGAGCTCGAATTCCAAGTGCGCTAACCACTAGACCATTGAGCCGGTACTTACAAAGACAACTGTGACACATGCTAATTGATCCGACAGTCTTTTTATCCGTTGCTGTAGAATACGACACTAACTTGACATGAGTGAACACAGTCACGGTACTACAGAACATATGCAAACAGGCAGACTGCACACACCCAGCAAGAAAGGTGAGGCAAGCATGCATGACACTACATAGCCTATACTGTGATGACGTGCTGTTAACCCCTTCGCTGCGCATGAAAAGATAATCTTGTCATGATGTTACTCACCCCGTGTTCACATGATGAGAATATCTTGTCATCTAGTAATGCATTGCTGCATGCACTATGCATATGGAATTTCACTGTGAATGCACAAGGCAATACAATATACATTTATTTTTGTTCACCAGGTGGCGGTAGCATCCGTTTTTGATACTATGGAATATTTTGCCCCTAAATCTGACTACGATGTCTGCCCTTGACAGGCGGCTAAATGCAAAGAAAACCATTACGACTGCAGTAGTTATTGCACAAGCCTGCACTGACGAATAGTTTGAGCTGAGCCGGCTTACTTTTACAAAGTTACTCCGCATTAAACTGCCCACTCGAAAAAACTGTCAGTTGTTTAAAAACCGCTTAAAAACGAATGCCCTTCGTGTTGCCCAAGCAACAGCATTACAACAGCAAAGACAAGCATGGCTTGAATTAAATATATACATCATAGTTAGATATAGCTATGACAAAATGTTCAAAAATACTTTGTGCTCATACTCTGTGATAGGCCTTGAGAATAGTCAGCAGGTTCTTGTAGAACACATCTTTGCGTCTGAGCAGCTTTGCTGCAGTAAACTTCTTTGTCGAGTTCTTCACATTTCCACCATCTTACAAATCCAATCACCACATTCCCTGTCATCGGCAATTATCAAGCAACACGACACCAATCATTCAACACTGACAGTCTTCAGAAATTTACAACAGACAGCTACCCTATGTCTGACAAGGGACAGTCTGGATTTAGTCAGCTACAGCATCAATAACAAATGTGACAGAGCCTATCAGATAAAATATATAAAAAAACTAAGATAAGTTATTTTGCCATTACTTGCATGACAGTGCAAAAATCACCCGAGTTACATACAACAGTCACAAGTCATAACATTATGTCAGTCATTCATTAGTCAATGAATGACAACCTGTTCTTGCAAGGTCGGCAACAGGTTATGCCCATTCTTCTGCCATGTAATATTCCCAAGAGCTTCCTCTAGCATCTTTCTCAGCTGTAAGAAATCCCACCCCCTACCCACTGTTTGAGTAGTGTTTTTGATGGCCTGCTGTTACTAACGCATTAGGTGTCGTGTTAGTTAGGTTAGGCTGGAGCATGAAAAACAGCTTGGAAGTCTTGTTGGTACAATTATCGGTTGTAAATACCTTAGATCTGATCCCTTAACGCTAAGCGATAACGTACGTAAACTTCACACTTCACATTTCACTGAAATAAAGTACTTATTACATACAGTGTATGCATAACACTGGATACAAACAAAACGCTGTTTTTGTCATTATCGTCTGCATTCATCACCGACGCCATATTGGCAATTTGGCAGCTACTGCAATCAGACTGTGGTAGGCTGTGGTAGCTCTGTGTGCATAAATTATTATAATTAACTCCAACTTATGAATGGAGGGTGTGGTATGAGCAATGACTCATCTGCCTAACCAAAGCAACTAGGCACACCAAAAACACTACTTTGATGTAATATATCCACTTTCTTTTAGCTTCCCTCAATAATGTTTGCCCTCCATAGTCCCTTCCAACAGTATAGAACGCATTTAACGATCGGCACATAGTTACACTGGAACACAGCACACACGGGACTCAATACAAAGTAAATCATACCATCGTCATCAGAAGCAGCATCCAAAATTGCCTCGACTGTCAGCTGATAGCCACTGGTCTTGCCACCGAACATTGGCAGGTCCTTCTCCTGTTTGAACTGGTACGCCGTGGGATACACTGTGTGGATCTGGCCCAAGTGCCTCTGACTAAATGCACTACAATTGATACACAGCACACAGCTGATTCCACCCCCGGCCTACTTCTATGGATCAACATCGATCACTGCATGATACAGGGGAAAATTTACAAAACTTCATAAAATGAACATTAGTAATTCTTTCGTATGTCAGCTAATGAGATACAGTATGGAAACTTTAAGAAAGAATTGCGAAAGAATTATGAATGTTTACTTTACAAAGTTCTGTAAATTAGGCCCCACCCAGATCTAAGGTTCTTCTTCTTCTTCGGGTTAAAGTGCAAACTTCAATAAGCTGAAGGCTCCTGCACTTGAGGTTGGGTGTGCGTGGCAAGCTGTGAGTTGGCTTCATAGTGACACAGTGTAATAGTCACCAATGGTGCAGTCTTGTGCAGTTGGTAAAATAGAGGCAAACCTCTGGCTCCTCTGGGAAGGGATGCGATTCCCATTCACTGCACGTCAGTGGGGTGCCCAGAAGGTAAATGTGACCATAAAAATGCAGCACCACACAGTACGCAAAGAGCATTTACAGCTGCTGTACTGCTCTGAGAAGACAACCAGATTTTGTATCACAGGTTGACACAAAGTGCAAATATCGCATAAATCCGTGAAATGTGTTGACGCCACCTGGGACACTGTGATGCATGCTATAGCGGCGGTGATTTCTTCTAAACAGTGGGGGATGACATGGCTAGCACAGAGCGCAAGCCTATACCATTGGTCTGGGGTCCAGGGGCAGAGCCCCTGGTCAGCGGGGCTTTGCCCCCTGAAGCTGAAAAAAAATTGAATTTTGATAATACAATAACCTGTTTAATTCTTCGCTAGAGTAAGCATTTTGGAGTGAGCTAGAAAAAGTGTCTGATGACAGGAAAATTAAGTCGAATACCGACAGAAGCGAAAAAGTTGAAGATTTCAAAGATAGTCAACTTGTCTAGTTCAACTTTGCATTAGTCACTAGTGCCACTACCCCTTCTAATGCAAGTATTGCATATTCCTCTGATTCTGTGTGAAATGAAATAAATGTTTTGTGGTACAGTATGGGAATATACAATATACTAATATAGTAGACAAAATGGAAAAAAGTCTACTTTTTGCATTAGTCATTTAAACTCGGCACATTGGTTTGCTACCCAGTGACTCAGATGAGATGGTAGGCACAGGTTAATATAAATTCAACTGCCAAGCTAAAATTGATACATCCCACTATTTTATACTTATGACAGTCACACGAGTGACCCGTGATTTAACAGCTCACAGCACTCTACTGAAAAGGTTCGGTGTTATAAACAACATTTCACAAATAGATAATAACTTACTGATGTGTACTAAATGGTATGAATTTTATTATCAAGATGTCAGTGCCAAGTGCCAACACTAGAGATGTTAACACATACCGTTTAGTCATGTCCTGTACGGCTGATTTCAGTTTGTCGAAGGTGCAGATCTCGGCACGATTGGTCAGCCAGCTGATGATGGTATCGGCACTTTGAAACAGCTCGCCAAGCACGTAGTAGCTGTGAGGCAGAGTGAGTGACGTAGAATGCGGATGTGGAGCATAGTCACGCTGTCGCATACTCAGAGAAGACTTCGCTCTGGATGGAGTGCAAAATGACGTCAACGCCGACTTGGAGTCGGCAACTTTCACGGACTGTATGCCATCGTCTGGGGGACGAAGTCTTGGATGTAGACGGGAAAGTGGCTTTGGTCGTGCAGGTGTACATATAGACACAACTGACAGGCCACAGCCATCAGTCTCACTGGACTGCTTGCCACCGCTTACGCCGGCACTGGCACCACTACAACAAAACACAAAGCACAAGACTTGTTTTCACGTCATACAACAAACAACTGCATAATAACTGTTGCAGATGTTTTGACAATAAACTCTTTTTGATTCGAGATCAATCATCATGCACAGTATTCATGACACAATAACCTAAATGTAGATCCCTGCAACCGTTCTAAGCTGGATTGAACTTAAGTCAGAGTCAACGACAGACACAGGTGCTTCTACTACTTACAGCTCTGCTACACAGTTTCATTTTCCACAGAATAATGTTGATGGAAGTTGGTTGCCTTGACTGGAAAGCCGACCTAACCGGAACCGAAGACCAATCAGAGTCTAGTGTTTTCAGTGTATAAAGCAAATTAGTAAAAAGTTATTGGAGATATGGACATAGAGACAGAAGTGTCCGAGTCCATCACGTCATTGACTACTACTACTACTACTTTGTATATCCGCACAGGTAAAAATCTCGCATACAGACAGTTGTATAATGGCAAACCTGAGAGAATAATAGCATATCAGTAAGACATGTATTGTATACGGTATTTCGAGCTGTGATACACTGGTACACGTCACTGTTGTTGTAAGAACATGCTAGACATCATCCAATGATTAAAACTAAGATTATGTATGAAAACAATAAGTAACATTTATCGTAGTAATATAACTAAACAGGTCTATACCTCTTAACAGCAGATGACCCACTGTCATCGGTGACAGATGCTCTGGCTTTGCGCGGCGACAACTCCTGCAGTTTTTTCTTTAGCTGTTCTAAATTTCTGCAAGTTCCGATTTTTACTACATCTGTGGCATTTTTGCTTGGGGTTTTAGACTGCTTCTTCTGTGTCTTTTCCATTGCAGGTTCCACAGTTGGTTCAATTTCGGTAACACTGGTGCTACTACTCTTACTGTCTTCTACTTTATCAGGTAACTTAACTGAAACATCATTCGCCTTGTTCTGGATTTCAGCGAGATCCTTTTCATTTATGTCAACAGCGACCGATGATTCTGAAGGCTTCTCGGGAGTGCCTTTAAAGACAAACACTGGTGGTGACTTTGTGATGCTATCATTAGACAAAGTCAGCTTCTTGCGTGCAGAGGATGATCTCTGGGTTAAAGTTTTAGTCTGAAATGGGGAAAAATCAAACTTCTGCGGTGTCTTATAGTAGTTGCTGGAGTCAGTTGGCACAACACAGCGTCCACGTTTATTGGTACTGAGAACGGTGGGCTCCACAGTGCGTAGTTTTGACGGTGTACACGGGTGACTGTTGCCATGATCGTCAATGACCGCAGTAGCAACATCGGACACAGTACCTCCTTCAGCTTCCTCATACTGTAGAGTTCGCTTCGATGGTGATTTAGAGAGCTTACTGCTGGTAACTTTATTCGCAGTGTCTACTCCAGCAACTGATACATCATCCTGTTTTCCGTTGTCAAGCAAATTTTGCTTTGACGGCGAATGGCGAATGACAGAGTTCTGCAAAAGTTTTGTAGATACTTGGTCTGCATCAGTTATCAACAAATCAGCATTAATTGTTGCTTCGTACGTCTTTGACCATATATCACTTAGTCGAACGATGTTGTCAGTTTGTAACTTTGGAATGCCTGATCTGGTGCTTCGCTTTTTGTTGTTTGGAGTTACCGTAGTTGATTTCGTCTGAACGCCACCCAAATTCGTCTTCTTAGCACTTGAAGCTCTAGCCACTTGCAGTGATGCACTGCTCGGTGTGTCAGAATTGTAGGATTCGACCTCAACTTTCTGCCGCTTCGACGGCTGAAAATTTCCGTTTCTTTTTCGGCCATGAAAATAGTCAGTAACTTGAGATTGCGACATCGTCACAGCAACAAGTTCGGCTTCACGAAGTAAAGTGGTATGGGAAAATTGCCTATTCCTCAGATATACTCATTAACGGAAAAGTACCACATCAAACTAACTTTTAAGCTTTCAACTGACGATAAAAAATATAAACATTCAACAAAGACATCATTCCCGCAATCCCGCCTTTCATCAGAGACATTTAAACATAGATAAATAGCGTCTAAAAAGCATAGATAGAAAGTTAGTAACAATTAAAGATGTAAAAAGATGGGCGCAGGCATCAGAAGATTGAGAAGAATTAAAGTAAAGTTAGGTTATACTGCCGTGCGCTCTAAAGCTTAGCTTAAAGCTTAGAACTGTATTTATCATGCAAGGAGGCTGACAAAAATGTATAACTGCCACGCTGCCACGATAGATAGCTTACCGGATAGCTTACCGGACAAGGCCTCCCCGACGGCACGGTTCAGCCTCGGAAGATCTAGTAGCATCAGTTGCCAACAAACAGATCTATCTCTTTTGACTGTCTGAGTCTCTCTAGATTCCCTTTGATCACGGATACTTAATTAGTTTTCTGTTTCTTCTTTAATTTTTCACTTCTGCCTATTTCTCTCTTAATTAACGTTTGCTGATACCAAAAAAAATCGGTCTTGACGTTGGAAAAAAAGTATGTTTACGATGAAGCTGCCGCTGAGATGAGTGAAGATCGGCAAAAGGCCACGGGCCTACAACGCCGATGAAGACTGCCACTTTGGAATTACTTACTTTTTTCATACAGCACCTGCCGTTGTTTATTGTTTTGTAAACATTGCCGTGTAAACACAAAGTAGTGTATAATAATTCTGATGTTCTGGTGTATAAAAATTAGAAATCGTAATCTTAATGACAATCAATCTAACAGGCTGCCTGTTTGTATTTTTTGCAGTTACGATATATAGAAATTCTTGATGCCGTAGCCTGGTGATGATTTGCTTACATCGCTGCCTATCATCGAAGAATCATAATTGACATTTTTGGCGTTTGAAGTGATGCGTTTTGTGATTCCGCAATGATTTATTCTTGTTTGCCGCTGTAAGCTGTCTTCTGCCAAGTATGAATTGGAATGCCGTCCGAAAGCGTCTGCAAAAGCAGTCATTCGACTTGCTCGCACAACGACACGGGTTGGTCATCATTTTTGTGGCCGTTGTGGTTATGTTTGTGACGCTCGTGAACTTCGGTGAATCTGTTGCTACATGGAGTGCTGAAAAATACGCGGCTGTTGTGAACTCGTTTGGTGACAACGTGGTTGGCCAATCGTTCCGTGGCAGACTATGCCTTCCAGTCTCAGTTGACGTTGTGTATACGTGGGTCAACGGATCAGATCCACGTCTGTTGAAGGAACTCCAGCATTACAAGGAAACGATGCTGCATAATCTGAAGACTACACAGGAAACAACTGATATATCAGTGTGTAAGTATGATAACTGTGTGTTTGCAAATGGTATCGTTATCGAGCCACCTGTCCCGTCAAAAATCTCCTTGAAACACTTGGGATTACTGTACCCTTCATTCAAGAATGCAGAAAGATTGATTGGAAGTGTTGATCCGATTACCAGTCGTAATGTTTCTTTGGTTATTTTTGAATCGCAAGATGTGGCAGAATCTTCTTTGAAGCAGACAGTTGTTATTCAAGGAAAGACTGCTGTTATTCATCGGCTTTTCTACACGACAGAGAAAGCACTCCGAAATACTGTGCTGACCAGCAATGTTGCAACTATGATTGGATTTCCAGATGAACTGAACAATGAGCAGTTGTTGCAGTCATTTCCTCAAGAACATCATAGTGGAATAGTGCATCTGAAAGTCCATAAAGACGGAGGGATTGCAATACTAACCATGTCTGGCAATGCAGCATTTACTTCACTTCTTGGTTCAAAGAATATATCCATTTCCGGTAAATCACCAACTTTTATGGAAACCAGTTTTGTTTGGGATCTCACAGACTATCGGTACAGTGAAGACATCTCGGCTAGTCGATTTGAAGACAATGACGAACTGCGGTATTCGCTGCGTTCGGTTGAAAAACATGCTCCGTGGGTTCGACATATCTTCATTGTGACAAATGGGCAGATTCCATCGTGGCTGAACTTGGATGACGAACGAGTGACAGTTGTGTCACACTCTGACATTTTTGTGAACAAAAGTCATTTGCCGACATTTTCGTCGCCGGCCATCGAGAGCCACTTGCACCGCATTCCTGGTCTGTCCAAGTGGTTTATCTACATGAATGACGATGTCCTGTTTGGACGTGACGTGTGGCCAGATGACTTTGTCACAGCATCCGGTGCACAGAAAGTCTATCTCACATGGCCGGTGCCGAACTGTAATGATGGATGTCCCGCATCGTGGATCTCGGATGGTTACTGTGACCGTGCGTGCAATAACTCGCAGTGTGAGTGGGACGGTGGAGATTGTGTGGGCGGCGGTGGTCGTGCTCATTACCCACTCTATGGGATTTCCGGTGGTGGGAACAGTGCTCATCTGCCACGCTCTGGTGATCTGTATTGCAACCACGGTTGTGCAAATAACTGGATAGCTGATCGATACTGCGATCAGTCGTGCAATGTTCGTGAATGTGGTTTCGATGCTGCTGATTGTGGGACTGCCAGCTTTTCACAACTGCACGGCATAAGCCTGCATGAAAACGTGAAGCATTACGACGCAAAAGGCACGGATGTTGTTTACTTCAACCTGTCAGCTTTGATCGGAGGCGAATCAGGCTATGTCTTCAGTGCAACATTCTCGCAAGATCCTATCGTACGAAGTGCTTCGGTGTCACGGAAGTTTCAGGTCTTGACGGTTGTGATGTACCACAATGAAACGGAGCGAACATTGAATTTCAGCCTGTCTGTGAAGAATGCAGCTGGAAGGAATGCCACCTGTAACTTTACTCTAACTGTTGACACGCTCCATGCAGATGGTGACAGTGAAAGGGATGTTAAACCGCAAACCTCTCGTCCAGCTGATGCTGTAATAGCTGCAGACACAGAAGTGGTAGAATTGTTCCCATTCATATCGAGTGCTTCACGAAAATTCCCGAAACCAAAGTACCGTTACGAATCTGATACCAACTTTCAGCAGGTCATTGTGTCCGAAAATATTACAGAACATGATATAGGCTTACCAGTTGCTGCACAGAATGAATACAAGTTTCTTTTGAATCAGTTCAACAGTGGTGACCTGACAGAAACCGGTTTTAATCTGTTGTTGGCTGCTCTTATGAAGAAGCATTCACAACAACACGAAGTGGAGAATGAAATTCATTCAGTGATGTCAAAGGGTAGTAATCTGCTTCGTGCAGTGCCGCACAATGCGACCCGTTTTTATGATGATAAGAGTAAAGTCAGAGACGGTTCACACAGTTATGTATTTGAAAAGGAAGACAAGCTGCCTGGTCGGCGTTTGAATTACATTCAATATTCTGCAGATTCTTCTGATGAGGCTGACGCTGACGGCGAAACTTTTCGCAGTCTGCAAAGCCAGTGGGTAGCTGCTGACAAACATGCCGGATTTCTGCCGTGGGAGAAGTTACGCACGTCCTCAGAAATTATTTCCGACGTACACAGAAGTGAGAATCCGTATGAAACAAACAGTTTTGCCGGGAGAAGACGCCTGCTCGATACGTATGCCGACTCACTGCGACACGTTAGCAGAATTTACAATCGTGCATACGGCTACACAGCACGACGCGTCCCGGGCCATATGCCACACATGATAAATCGCAACGTTGCTGCTAAGATGCAGGAGAAATTTGCAGAAGAATGGGATATGACGTCCTCGCACCAAATGAGATGTTCTGACGACATGCAGTTTGCATTCTCTTACTTCTATTTTCTGATGAGTGAACCGTTAAATTCAACCATGGATGATCTGTTTGCAGAAGTCGATATCGATAAATCTGGTGTGCTGTCTGACAGAGAATTGCGGATTCTAGCAACACGAATTTATGACCTTCCGATAGACCTTCAGACGTTGGAGGGTCTTGAAAGAACTATAATCAACTGTTCCAGACAGAGTGCAACTTCAGTGCTTATTACAGAACAGATTGCCAGTAAGCGTGAGGTTTATTTTGACAAGAGAATGCCTCAGATTACTGCGGAGCTCATTAAATCATGCCTATTGATTCCCGAGACATTTCAGAAACAGGTGAAATCTCGGACAAAGTACGAGTTTGAGGTTGTTGGTGAGGATGATATCACTTTCAAGATGTTGAATGCTAATGTTACTCGGGTTGTTGCTATACTCGACGAAATAAGGCAGAAGCCGCGAAAATTTATCTGCCTCAATGACAACATAGACTACGAACAAGCATCTGCAAAAACTGTCAAAGTTGTTCTTCGTGACTTTTACGAATCGTTCTTTCCGAAACCGTCGCGGTTTGAATTGCCAGCCGAGTATCGTAATCGTTTCTTACATGTGGACGAGCTGCGCGAATGGTGGCACTACAGAACGTGGCTGCAAAGGTTCACTGTCGGTTGTTTTTCAGTAGCTGTTATGTTTGCGATCGTGTCTTTCTATTCCGATCGTGTGTATTCCTTACGAAGAAGGTGGTCACGTCGCTAGAGCTAATTATGCTGTGTAGTATTGTTTAGTGTGTTGTATTTTGTGTGATATGCATGCAGCTAATACAGCGAATCACACAGCTAAGAGTGACAAATGAAAACAAAGCGTTTGTCTAGAAACATCGGCTGCCTGGGGTCATGGTGTGTCATGAAATGTTCAAATACATGGACATGATTATTGAGTACAGTACATTGTAGTAATGCATATTTTTGTAAACCGTACTTTGACTTACATACTGTCTTACTGCATGGCTGTCCTGATAGGCCACAATAGCCGCATGTCATTTCTTTTTCTGGCTAATAAAGACACATACATAACGATACGTCTAGCAGGGCATGTGGCTGATTCTGTAATGCATTAGTGCTAAAATGAACGCCACTTGCAGCCGTGGACGCCTGCTCTGGGCTCTGAATTCGTCTAAATGCATTTGTGTCTGGTGTCCTTTTCTGTATTTGAGTTTGCAGCAGGTAAGGAAAGAGAGGAGAGGGGGGGGGGTATGAACGAGAAGGGGAAGTAAGTAGAAGGGAATAATAACCCTATGATGCTAGATCACAAGCCACAAAAGCAAAATATCGAGAAAGTCAGCCTGCAGCTGACAGTCATAAACCAGGCAAATGCCCATTTGTACTGTTTGATGGGTGAACAGCAAAACATTCCCGGGGTCATGAAATGTCGAGAATATCTTCTGCATTTCATGTGTCTGATATGCCTGTGTTCCGAATGTCTCCAGATATGCTAATCATGCATAATATTCTGTGTTTACATTTGCTATCTAGTCATGTCGTATCTTCTGTGCATCGATGTGCTTGGTCCGGTAACTAATCTGTAACAAACCATTGCTGCAGTAGTCCCAACTGGTTATTCATTGGGTACCCATTCCACCTGGAGTGACTCTAGAAAAATCAGCTGGTTAAACAAAAGCCAAAGCTATTACGAGTAACAGTGGTGGTAGTTAGCTGTATCAACCTCTTATTGTCTTCACAGTAATGAGGCTCATTACCGTATTAATATGGTGTGTGGTAATTTGATATTATGTAAGTACTTATCACTGGTGGCGACACCTATCCGTTCTTAGGGCAGCAACTTTTGTGCATGCGAGTCACCAAAAATGTCAAAGGGAGTGTCGTAACTCACAAAGTCCCCCAGCAACAACGTGTGAGGGGATGAAGCCCCAGCCTCTTTGGCAATTTTATGCAACTCTGTGAGACACATCTACTTGAGATATTTTATATAGACATACAGCGCAACTAATAAGCCTACGATCACCGATCTAACGTAGGATAGGCCTATGATAAAGATGCTGCATGCATTTAAATTTCCTTTTACTGTTCTTATTGTGTTGATTGCTGCCCCAACCCTGTAGTCGGGACTCGAGGTAGCAACTGCTGTCCCTGCTGTATAGGTGGCGCCACCTGTGGTACTTCTTTGTACAATACAGACTTTTGTGATTTTGTCATAGTAGTTGTGTGTTAAGTTATGAAATGTGCTTTACAACTCGAGGCTTGCATGCGTGATATTGACATTGCTGCGCAGACTGTGCAGTCACTGTTACTTACTTACATGATGATGTACATCCTACGCGCCGAATTTTATTTTTTCTTCCTATGCCAAAAGACGAACTCCCTCCTTCCTCTCCCCTCCCTTTCCTCCCTACCC
>Ga0209052_1000298_pt1 | contig 15066 bp, 10 predicted proteins | sample WorMetHEROISLAND_2_FD_187409 | JGI IMG/M metagenome (GOLD analysis project Ga0209052, IMG submission 187409) | Marine gutless worms symbiont microbial communities from Max Planck institute for Marine Microbiology, Germany - Olavius sp. 4 HERON... | ecosystem: Host-associated > Annelida >...
AAAGTCCGCGTTGCATAATGGCTCCTTATCTCAAATATGGGTCAGCAACTATGAAGCAAAATTTACTGACAACTATATCAGCTTAGAGTCATAATGCACGAATTATTTTGAATAATTAGAGAAACCCATAATTTTTGTGCAAAAACAGAACCCGATGAAAAAATATATAGACTTATTCCTTTTTTATACCATTTTTGAATATTCTCCATTGCATCTTGATAAATATGCCCCTTATACTTTTCATTATGATATCCTGATTCCCATATTAATCCCTGAATAGCCTTTAACGGCGTAATCTTTTTATCTTTATCTTCCCATTGGACAAGGTATCTGATTTGCTCATCGGTTGTTAATTTTTGCCCAACAATATCATTTACATCACATAATAACTGTTTTACCTTCGCATCATCTTTATGCTGCTTTATATAAGACCGTAGATGTTTACGGGCATAGGGAAACAAAACATCTTTTACGAAAGAGTTTGAAGAGGTTGTTCCCTCTATATCCATAACAATTGCCTTAATCATATTTATCTCCTTGGTGTGCTGCACTACTATGGCCTGTGATTAGCAGCTGTTGTCGCTTGAGTTCTAGCAAAAATTCCAACACTTCCAGATGCCTTAACGTTTCTGTAACAGAAGCCCCCCATGTGTACAGTCCATGTCCTTTCAAAAGATATCCATATATTTCTCTATTCGATCGTAAATAGGACAAAACTTTCTTCGATAGCTCCGGCATATCTTGAGAATTATCAAAAATAGGAATAGTGATTTTTGATTCATGACTGCATATACCGCATAATCCTTTAATTGTCTCGAATCCTTGGATGGTCACATTGTCTTCTAGAATCCAAGATAATAAAGTCGCAGCCATTGAGTGCGTATGAATAATGGCGTTAATCGTTGTATTTGTTTGATATAAAGTGGTATGTAAAAGAGTTTCTGCTGAAGGGTTTTTATCTCCTGTGGACTTTTTCTCTAAATTCACTATCATAATATCTTCTTCAGTTAAAAGACCTTTATTCGTGCCTGATATAGTAATAGCAATAACTTGTTCTGATAGCCTTATAGAAAGATTGCCAGATGTTGCCGGAACCCAATCTTTTTGACTAAGAAATCTCCCCGCCTCTATAAGCTCTAAACTTTTAATTTTTAGTGTCTCTTTAAGCAATTGTTCCATTCTGCCTACCTTTTGTTTGTGACTATGGGATAACTCCAGAAGCGTACATGGCCCAAAATATTCTTCAACTTAGCCTAGAAATATACGATGTAACTTGTTAACACCGACCGATGTAAACAACTGTAATTTCAATCAGAATCATTCATTATCTATCATCCGAAATACTGCAGTTGTAGTTATAATTTGCGATCTATCTGCTAACCGTGAACTAACCTACCGGCGCCGGGTATTTCGGTTTACGGAAAACTTCACGCAAATCGGCGGAAATCGCCCGGTTAGGCTCCTGGTAAAGGCACCGCTTACGCGGCGCCCTTCCCGCAGTGCCGTGCGTGAAGCCTTCCCTCATACGGTTCTTCGGTTCAGGCTCTTTTTACCGAGCCATCAACCAATCAGGCAACACCCCGTTGATCTGCAGTATGGGGTCACGCTTAATGATTAACATTGTGGGGAAAATGTCATAAAACCGGCTCAAATACGGCCTTAATCGACCAGTTTATCCGCCAAAACTGCCCTATTAAGAGACTCGACGGAAAGTGGCCCGTGCAAAAAGACATTATATTCATTTGAATTTCGGCAGGTGATAACGGCGTAACTTTTCCTTTCTTTTTTTGAACTTTTTTTGCAGGAGATAATTTTAATTCCCTTGCAGTGCAAGCGCTTGCACTCTTCTTTCCTATTTTTAGGAACACAATCGCAAAATACTGTAAAGCGTATTGAGCCTCCCTTCGTCATACTCCAGTTCGCACACGATCTTGTTTGCTTGTCCCGACCGTCGCCCAACGACACGTCCACGCACGCGGCTGAGAATCCGGTATCCAAGACAAGCGGTGAATTAGAGTGAATTGGATCCTCTGCTCGTTAACGCCGCCCTCACTCACTTGGAGCGGACCCTATCAATACGGTACTCAGTAAATCCCTTCGAGTATCATCACCCCCCTCCTTCCTCCTGCAAATGATTCAAATAGGGCCACAGCCGGGCCGATTGGCCGACCCTTCAACCTTAGAGTGGTACTTGTAAAGATCCTGCTCTGTGAAAACTCTGTATCAAGTAAGGAAATGAATCCGTTCCACTTTCGGCCCATCAATAATCATGCCAATTAGCTTGCCAGAATAAAAAAGTGAAGTAAGTGTTAAATATCAGATGGTTAGGATCTTGAGACCTGTTCAGGGTGTTGGCGAAATAAGGCAGAGTGTAACGGGATACTGTAACACCCGGATTGCAGGCACAGGGGGAAGTGGAGGGGGCTAATCAAAAAAAATAGAGAAGTCGGGCCGTTGTAATTGTCCAGGATATTTTTTTAGATAAAACTTGCCTGTTACAACCGGTGTAACAGGTGTTACAGTCGAGTGCATTTGATGGCCGGCTGTGCGCTTTATCTCTTTTTTAACAAGTGGTCTGGCCGGAATCGACAATTGGGTAGCTGATCGACCCTTTCAGATCATCATCCAGAGGCCGACTGTCAAAACCTGAGTACTCGGGGGCGTACCGCTCGACGCGAAACGCTTCCCCCCCGGTGTAGTCGTATTCACAGGCGGTTTCGCCCGAGGCGGTCACCTCGAAGAAGTACGCGCCGGGTCCGTCGCAGAAAAGCGTGTTGCCGTTGGGCGCATCTTTGCGTCGTTGTGCTGGAGATAACGGCTGCTGGAGTAAGCATACTCCCAGGTGACGTTTCCATCCCGGTCGATCGTTTGCACGATACCGCCGGCACCGCCCGCGTCAAACGTCTAATTGCCAAGATGGCCTTGCCCAAACGCTCCAATTATTTATTTTCATTTTTATAAAAGTGGTTATTGAATCAACCTAGTTTGATTGTCAGCCAATTGGGCTTGCGGCGATGCGCGAAAACCGTGGCATTAATTAAAGGATGGCGCATTGCTGCGGAAAAATTTAGATTTTTTTGATAAGAACAATAACGAGCCTATGTACAAAAGTAAGGATAAAGAATTTATCTGCTTTATTTCACCCCCACCCGGCCTCCCCCATCAAGGGGAAGGAGTCAAACTTCCCTCCCCTGGTGGGAGGGATTGAGGCAGGGGGATAGAAATGGCATTGTCCTTTAAATTGTAGATAGGTCCGAAAAATAACATAGCGGTTGGCATGTTTTAAACAGCTTCTAGGCGCGATACTCGACGAGTTCTTCTGTTAGGAAATCTGGCAATCGGAACATATATATGACAACCGGTATACTTGGCGTTACCGGGTCGGTAGTCGGTGTGCCAGGAATGGACGAAACTCCCGTCTACGGGCGTTTCTCGTTGCGCGGCGTTCGTGGCGGCGGCGGTCCTTTCGGCGCCTCGTCTGCGCTTAAGAATCCGTCGCCATCTTTATCAAGGCGGTCAAAATGATGACCCGGCCCGTCAAACTCGCTTTTCGAAACGCGGCCGTCACCATCGCGGTCCAGCCGCCGGACAAACCTTCCGCCTTCCGCCGGCGTCCCGTACATCCCTTGCGAACCGGTCTGTCCTGCCGAACCGCCCTGGCCCACCGTCGCATATCCGTTTAAATTATAAGGGTAGTTGTCTTTTTCCGTCGCCGGCATATGGGTGCTTATTTTGACCGTACCGCCTCTTACACATCGAACATAATTATCAATCCTTCTGGCATCTCCCTGGGGACCATGCCCTAAGGCCGGCTTCCCGGTTTTGGGATCACTGCGCTGTGCGCCGGCCCCGTGAACATCCATTATGCGGCCATGCATCCTTCCGATCGCCCTTCCGAAGGCAATATAGGCGGCATTTGCGCCGGGATTGGGGCCGTCCAGATGGGTGGTTGACGTCCAAAAATAGGGATAATCCTTTTCTCCGGCCTCATTTACAATAGATGTCGTTGCGAAGATCGGATCGATGGCCGGCGATCCGGTGGCATCCGGTGAGCGGGAATAATCAACGATATATTGAAGTTCTTTGGCATTGGGAAGTCGCCAATCCTCGTAGCCCGCATATACCAGGTTTTCGGCATATGTCAGTGCCGTCTGCCAGTTCATGGGTCTGCCGCCGTCTTTTTGCAACCACATCAGACCCGTTGCCCGGTCGGTAACCGTGCCGTCGCCATTGTCGACGAAATCATTTTCACCATAGGCGTTTCCCCGGACATAGCGTGCATAGAATTTTTTCTGGCGCAAACTTCCGGGCCGCCTATACCCGTAACCTTTGATCCTGCCGTCGGCAAAATTAACCCCGAACAGCGTTTCGTTTCCATTCATGGTCGTACTCACATATTTTGTGCGCGACAGCCACTGGGCATCGATATATCTTTCGCCGCCACGGACGTTCCCGTACTCGAAGTCGAAATAATCCGTATTGATAAAGGGAATGGCATTGGCCGGGACACCGGCCCGGAAGCTGCCGCGGGCAAAGCCCGTATATCCGCGGAAATCAATCAGGGAATACAGCTCCTTAATGTTGGGCACGCGCCAGTCCGTAAATCCGCCAAGTGTCATTTTTGCGGCAATCTCTTCGGCCTCGATCAGACTGACTTTTTTCTTATGCACGGCTTTGGACCAGATTAAACCGGTGTTAAGATCCGTAACGGTGCCGTCGGCATTATCCCTGTAGGCCGGGGTGTTGCCTTCATAATGGGCATCCTGGCCGAAATAGGCCTGCCCTTGTCGGGGAAAAAGGACCTCTCTCCTGTTGTCGTAGCATTTCTCTGCGCCGGTATCGACAATCCGAACAAGACCGGCATTGTGCTGTGCGCCGGTGCGGCAGATGAAAATGAAAAGACACAGCACGATCAACAGGCATTGGATTGATCTTGATTGGTTCATTTGCTCCTCTCCTTTGCGGCAGAATACTTTCCGGTTTGTCGCACTCAATAAGAACGCTGCCGACAATTCATGCCTCGTTTTAGCGTTTCATGTTTACAGCTAGTGTTTTTCCGGCACCGCCTTTTCCTTCCAGGGCGATCAACCCTTTGCGTGCTTGCGGATCGTCCGGGTTCAATACCAGCGCCCGTTCGAAACTCCGGCGGGCTTCACTATACTGATTCAAATATAAATTGCTCCAGCCAAGTCCGGCGAAAACCACCGAATATACGGGTCGGGGGTGATACTGTGCGAGCCGGGAGAATGTTTCAAACGCCTTCCGGTATTGACAGGTCTTGATGTAACTCCAACCCAGATTGTTCAATGCATGGCTTCCCCATGAAAAAAAAGCTTCTCTTTCGGGCAGAAGGTTGGGATAGTACGTATATATGTTGATGGCCTCCTGGTAGTATCCCCGCAGGTATGCTACTGCGCCCCGTCCCAGTTTGGCCCGCGCGTTTTTCGGATTGAGTTCGCACGCTCTCCAGAACGCTTTGTCGGCTTCATCCAGACGGCGAAGGTAAAGCAGGGCCACTGCTTTGCCGGTCTCCACCTTGTCCGGCGCAATGCTTTTGTTGTCGCCAAGGGCGCTAAAGCGTCTCAGGGCCGTTTCCGGCTGTCCGATATAAATACGACACCACGCCTTCATCAGCAGGATTTGCGAATCATCCGGAGACGGTGCCGTGCGGGCATCCAGTTTGCCCGTCGTCCGTGAAAAGTCGCCGCGATCGAAATAGCTGGCCGCCCAATCTAGGCACACTTGCTCCCAGCCCGGCATCTTTTGAGCAACAGCCTTGAGATCTGCCGTATCCGCATAATAGGGATCCAGACGGATAAGTTCGCTCAAATGCTGAAGGGAACCCTGAACATTTGACTGAGCCTGGGTGGCAAAAACCAGCCCATGGAGGAACGGCCGTCGATCTTCGGCTCTTTTTAACCCTTGGCGGAAGACGTTTTCGGAACCGCGCGATTCCCCTGCCAACTGAAAGCACCATCCCAACTTTAACAGCGTATTTTCGTCGCTCTTGTCTGAAAGCGCATCTTGGTAGTAAGCAGCGGCTTCACGGTAATTACCGCCGTAATAAAGCAGATCGGCCAAAGCCGTCTTGATCGGCGAATGCCCGGTGAAATGGTTACGGTGCTTCAGGGCCCGCGACAGGAACGTTTTCGCCCGTGCGTATTCGCCTTGTGAGAACGCACACAATCCCAAACCATAACAGGCATCGGACTTAACAGACAGGATGTAATTCTTATCATCAATTTTATATCTCGCCCAGTACAAATCGTCTGTATGGCGCTCGACCCAGGCAAGTGCCGTCCGGAACCCTTTCTCAGCCACTTCGAAACGCCTCTGCATACAGGCTACCCACGCCAGTCCCTGAATGGCGCTGATCTCATCCGATCTTTCCAGGTAGATATCGAGGAAGATCCGCTCAGCTTCATCCATCCGCCCCTGTTTAAAGTGAATCCAACCCAGCAGTGACCGGTAAGTTCGGTCAGAAGGGTTTTTCTCGATCACCGCGCTGATGTAACCCATGGCTACATCGTATTTTTCACCTTTGAAAGCCTCCAGGCTTTCATTGTATTCGAGAGTCGTTTGCATTAAAGCACAGCCCTGTATACAAAATAGAGCCAGACAGCAGCCGAATATCAGAATTTGATAAATATTTTTGTTTGTCATTGTTGGATCCCTTTATTTTTAGTCTCTCAGTTGTTAATTTTTTGCATTTTATGTCTCCGCCGGAGGCGGATTTCATCACGAAAACTCGAAATTTTGGAGGCACGAAATTTAACTTGTTTTTTTCGTGTTTTCGCCCTTTCGTGCTTTCGTGATTATTCCTTTTTGGCTCTGGTTTGTCCGGGTTAGGCTAAGTGCTCGGGTTCGATATCACCGTCCCGCGTGCAGTTCTTTAGGCCCGCCCCGAGGGCCGACCTGCTCGCATAGGACCCCGGGCAGGTTGGGGTTCCTTCACCCCGAACAGGAAAAACCGGAGAAAAATGTATCTCCATATCATCGAAGACGATGCGACGGATAAGGCGTTGTTGTCCAAATTCCAGTCTCGCCCTGATCTCCTTGCCGGCCATTCGGGGGGTCAGCCGTGATTCTATGGTGCCACTGCCGACAAAGCGGTGGTCTGTTTCAACGGCCGCCAAGCGATGATGAAACACGGCGCACAATGCGATCAATTGGCGCCGGAAATCGGAGGTCAGGCGTCCGGTGGACACCCAGTCGGTCCAGTTGCCATAATCCGGCCGCACCAGGGGAATTCGGGGGATTGCCAAAAAGATTCGCATTAATAAAGGATCGTCGCCGTCAACCCCGTAAAAATAAAACATGTCTCCCCTTCTGCCGAAATAGAGCCTTCCCCGGTCCGATGCCAGAAACAAGGAACCGTCCGCGCCCATTTCTACCCGGACAACTGTCGAATCTGTCTTCTCGCCTGCCATGGCGGCTTCCAGCCGAAACGTTTCACCGATTCGAAAAATGGCTTTCTGCTCCAAATCCGGATTCGGCCAAACCGGTTGTATCTTTTGGCCGGCTTCAGGCGTTGTCAGCGGATGGTATCCATGCTCGCAAACGTACCCGGCAAAGCAAAAGGGCACCGTTGCCGCTCCGACGGCGGCGGTCGGCTGCACCTGAATGTGAATATGCGGTTGGGGCGAGTACCCGGAGTTGCCGCATTTACCCAGAATTGAACCTCTTTGGACCCACTGGCCTTCGGCAACACAAACCGAATGGCTCGAAAAATGGGATATCTCGACGTAACAGCCGTCGGGATGTTCCAGAATGACCAGATTTCCCCAGCGCTGATCCGGATTAACTTCTCCGATAGGATTGTCGGCAAGCTCCGCAACCACTCTGACAACCCGGCCGCTGCAAGGTGCCAGGACCGGTTTGCCGTAGGCATGGTAATCTGTCAGGCGCTGACCGTTTCCGCTGAATGTTTGGCCTTCGGCATCCGTGACAACGAAGTCGAAGGCATGCTGCCAGAGACCCCGGTGGGTCCAGCGGCCGGCAACCCCCTGCCAAACCGTCCATTCACCGGAAAAGGGCAGGTGAATAATCCGGCCGGGATCGGTAAACCGAAGCTTTTGAACCACATGGTTTTCCAGCAGTTCTTCAGGTGTGCGCCCGGCGGCGGTGGGGATCATCACATTTCCGAAAACCCGTGCCCCAAAGCTTACGGCCCATGTCGCCATGACGAACGGCAAGGTCAAGACAGGCAGGCCGTATCCTGCAAGCAACATCTTCAACGCGTCTGCTGCCAGAACGGTCGCAGCAATCCCGATAGCCGCTTGAAGCAGGCTTTGCACGGAAGGTACGAAAAAGAAACCTCCCAGGGCCATGGCCGTCAGAATAAAATTGAGTCCTGGGAACACGTCGGATGGTTCGATGAGAGCGCCCCAGACCAGAGCGTATAAACCCGAGCCCAGATAGTACCCGCAAAAAGACAACAAAAATAAAATCCGCGATCGGCACAGTATCAGAAGCCCGATCAGCAAACCGATGCCATCTTCTGGCACAAAGACGATGGCCCCCAACGATCGGAAGTAGCCCGACAGCCAGAGAATTGATGGGGGCAGAACCATCGCCGAAGATCCGCTCGATGACGCCCGGGGCATCAGTTCCGGATACTGGGCAACCGCCAGCAGAAGCAGCAGACTCATTAAGGCAAACGGAACACTCAAAACGGGAAGTCCGAAAGACGACTCCGCCAGTTGAGCCGTCCAGGCGGTGACCAGCAGCGTCAGTATGCCGCCGGCAACGATCAGCCCGATGGAAGTGGCCGTCGGTTCCAAGTATGCGCCGACGGTCAGTCCGACCAGGAAAGGGTTGTAAGTGTATACGCCCTCCTGAACGATGATTCGCTGGGTACCGCCAAAAAGGCCGGCATAGCCTCGGGCGGACAGCACGGCCAGCAATCCGCTCAGAACAAGGTGCGGATATAAACTGAGCATCGCTATCAACCCTAAACCGAAGCGGTAGTCGTTGAGAAAGAAAATCTCCGAAAAGCTATGCAGCAATTTTGCCGGAAAAAGCTTCATCGAAACCTCCATTTGCCAAGCCGGTGGTCAGTCGTGCGGGCAGGCGCTCTCGCCGGCAGATGTCGGTGAGGTCCTCCGCCTCCCGGATAATGTCGGTCTGCCCGTCTTCTCCGATCAGAACGATACTGGGACGGTAGTGGATAAACTGCATCCATTGGGTGTTGTTGTAGGCCCCCACCGGTGATACAAGCAGGCGCACGCCCCGCCTCAGCGGCGGCAGCATCAAGCCTTCATCGATGACATCGATGTTCATGCACAACGGGCCGTAGACGATACTCACCTCGGCAAGGCCGGGGACCGTTCGGTCGAGGGCGATGTTGAAACGGTACCAGTTGGCGGTGAACAGCAGGTTGACACCGGCATCGACCACGTAGGCCTTGGTCCCGTCCGGCAGCCGTTTGTCGGCCACGACGCTGGTAATCAAGGTGCCGCTTTCGTCGATCAGCGCCCGCCCGGATTCCACAATGAGTTTGGGAAAATGGCCGGGGCGCAGGTTTTTCAACAGAGCATCACAAATCTTTGCGGCATAGGTGTCAATGGACAGATCCTCGCTGCCGCCCGGTACCGGGGCGTTCTTCAGCCGATTGCGGGACGGAAAGCCGCCCCCGATGTCCAGATACGCCATTGGAAGACCGAATTTATCCTCAACCTCATAGGCAAACGCCATCATTTTTTCGACCTGACGGCGATAGGCTTCCGGATCGAGAATAAACGTGCCGATGTGGCAGTGGACTCCCGTGGGAATCAATTTATCGCCGGCAACCATGCGCTCAACCGCTTCAAGGGCTTCGCCGCTTTCCAGATTGAACCCGAAGCGGGACCACATGGGATAGATACCGGCGTCGAGGTTTATGCGTATGCCGACGTGAATCGATCGGCCCAGCTCCGCCGCCACGGCTTCAAGGGCCTCGATCTCATCGATATGATCGACATTGATACAGGCGCCCTCTCCCGCAGCGGTCTTCAGGATATTTTTGGATTTGTGCGGTCCGTTGAACACAATCCGCTCGCCGGGGATGCCGAGATTGCGGGCCATCTCGTACTCCATCCCGGAAACCACCTCGGCCATGGCGCCCTCCTGGTGCATCAGCGCGCATACCGCCCCCAGGTAGTTGGTTTTGTACGACCAGGCCAGGGTCACATCCGGATATCGCGTCGAAAAGGCGCGTCGCATTTCCCGGCATTTGCGGCGGATGGTTTTTTCGGAGTAAGCAAAAAGGGGCGAACCGAAGCGGCTCACCAGGTCATCGACATCGGCGCCGTCGATTTCGGTTTGGACCGGGGGCCCGGAAGCGGCTCCGCAGCCGAACTTGTTCATGAAACCGGTCTGCAGTTTGCGAATCGCCGGTTTTTCGTATACTTGACTCATGGGTTCTCTCCTTGAAGAATAAGGGTTTGAAACTGGGACAGGTCCGTAACCAGTTCGTAGCTGTAGCGAACAAACAGCTTGCCGGCATCGACCATCGGCAGGCGGGAGTTCTTTACGTTCAGGCAGTGGCGCAGCAGGCGGGCAGGCAGATTCACCCCGACCTCGGTCGCGAAATATACCCAGGCCGGAAATCTCGGATTGATTTCGATCAGGTAGATGTCGTTGCCGCAGAGAATGCATTCCAGTTCGAAGGGGCCGCGCCAGCCGAACTTCTTCACCAGGCGTTCGGCGGCGGCCAGCATCGGTTCGTTGTGCACCGTAATCCCGGTCCATATCTTGCCCAAGGCGGTCAGGCTGGTTTTTTTGATACCCAGCATGCCCAGCGATTTTCCCTGACCATTGCCGACGCCGACCACGTTGAGATGCTCGCCGGCGACAATTTGCTGGATGATAACCGGGTAGCCCCAGACGGCGGCCAGGCGGTTGAAATGCGCGTAGGCCTCCTGATAGGTTTCTGCACGAAGTGCTTCGTAGAAGATCCCCTTGACCATGACCGGAAGGCCGATAGCCTCCAACGCACCGGCCAGACCATCCGGCGAGTGGACCAATCGGGTCTTCGGCACCCGCAATCCAATGGTTTTGGCGATGCCGCGCAAACGGTCCTTTGCGCGCAGCCGAAACTGTTTGATGTCCGGCAGAAAGGTGCGGACGCCGTAATCGCCCAGGCGCTCTGAATTATTGATGTAGAAAGGAAGCTCGGCATCCAGGTTGGGAATCACCATATCCAGGCCCTGGGTGTCGCAAATGTAACGCAATCGATTCAGATACGCTTTGCTTTCGCCAACAGGGTCCGGCATGATGTATGACCGGTCCACCACCCAATCCATATAAAGGCCGGGTTCCATGGCGTCGTAAGCCAGGCCGACGATTTCGGTTTTGAGGTCGGGATCTTTTTTTAGGCTGCGGGCGACACCGATGCCCGGGCCGGGATTGTCTGCTGCATTTATGCCTGAGACGGCTATGGTTATCTTGTCCATTGAAGCCTCCTTAATCCAGTTCGAGTCCCCGGAGCTGGGCCCGGAAGTCTTTGATGTCCCTTGCGGCCGCGACCATGTTCACGCCGTATATCCCGCAAAGGGATCGGGCGGCCCCGTGATCGTCCCTACCGTCGCGCCAATCCCGCAGGATTTGCAGTCCCGTGGCACTGATGAGGTAGCTGGCACCCGTGTAGGGATCGAAGGACATTCCCTGGGAATTGAGTTGTAATCTTGAAAATCCGCTCATAGGTGAATCCTCCTTGAAAAATAGTGGCGGGCATTGGGTTTAGCCCTGGGGAATAAAAACGCAAGCGGAGTCGATCTTTCTACAGGCAAGCGGCATTTTTATTAAATTTGCAATTTCGGCGTCAGCGCTGTAAAATTGATAAAGGCCCGATAATACTTGAACGTTTCGGAATTTCTAGAGCTTAATGAAGATATAGGGTATTTTTTGAGGTCTGAGATGTTACCTCAATAATGGAATGATGGTCCGCGGATTAGAGGATATTATCCGTTTTTAGATTTATCGTTCCGCCTTTGGCGGACCATTAACTCAACTCTTCGGTATCCTCTCCGAGCCGCAGACTCTACGAGCCGGAGGCCAAATCCCATTTTCCAATATTCCATCATTCCAATTGGGGCGAAGCCCCTAACTTGAAAAGTGGAAGCTTTATGAACCATGACCGCCGCAAAATAGATGAATTGGAAAGCCGTCTCGGAAACGGCGACAAAGAGGCCCTGGCAACATTGTTTGATTGTCATCGCGACCGGCTGCGGCACATCGTTTACTTTCGAATGAATCCGATGCTGCAGCAGCGCCTTGAGCCCGACGACGTTCTCCAGGAGGCCTACATTGAGGCTGCCAAACGTATGGATCATTTTGTCAAAAACCGGTTTGCGTCGTCCTTTCTCTGGCTGCGGCTCATCGCCAATCAAACCCTTATCGATATGCACCGCCGTCATCTGGGTGCACAGGCCCGTGACGTTCGTCGCGAAGTGGCATTGGAAGGGCTCATGTATTCCGAAAGCACCTCTTCTTCTATGGTTATCCAGCTGGCAGCCAGCGCCACCTCGCCCAGCCAGCTGGCCACTCGCCATCAACTGGTGGGAAAAGTGACCGCGGTTGTGAACCGGCTGGAGCCCTTAGATCAGGAGATTCTGGCCTTGCGCCATTTTGAGGAACTGACCAACAGCGAGACCGCCAATGTACTCGGCATCGAGCAGAAGGCAGCCAGTATTCGGTATGTCCGGGCCCTGCAGCGGCTGAAGTCAGCCTTGGCTGATGTTCCCGGGTTTTTCACGGAGAGGCAGGATGGATAATAACCGCCGCAGAGAACGGTTGGACAGTTTGGCGGAAGCGTTTATGGAGCAGCATCGGCGCGGTGAACATCCTGAAATATCCGCCTATGTAGCGCAGCACCCGGAACTGGCGGATGAGATTCGCGGGCTTTTCCCGACCGTTGCCGCCCTGGAAGGGTTGAAACAGCAGCGCGGCCGTTCACCGCTCAGACAAATCCGGGCCGGCAGCGAGCATTTAAAACAACTGGGAGAGTTTTCGGTAATCCGGGAACTCGGCCGCGGCGGCATGGGGGTGGTGTTTGAGGCCGTCCAAGAGACGCTTGATCGCCGCGTGGCGTTGAAAGTTCTGCCGAAACAGTCGCTTATGAACGACGATGCCCTCGCACGCTTCCAGCGGGAGGCCCGTATTGCAGCCCACCTTCAACACCCGAATATTGTTCCCATTTACAGCATCGGCGAGGTTGAAGGCCACCACTTTATCGCCATGCAGTGCATCCGGGGAATTGGATGGGATCGTTTGATCAAAAGGCTCGTCGATGCCCAGCAAGGCAATCCACTGCATGTACCCCCTTCGATCGTTGACGAGGGGCGGCTGCTGCGACACCTTGCGGCCCGGCATCATACAACGGTAACGAATTCGGCGGTCGAACCGGACGACAGGGACACCGAAACGGGATCACGGCTGCTGCCAAGCGCAAACGGCAGAACGGGGGGCACGACAAGGCCGGATCAAAATCTATATGATCGATGCCTGCCGCCGGTCAGCAGACCTTACGATTTCGGATTGAAATACTGTATCGAAGCCGGGAAAATGGGACTCCAGGCCGCCGAGGCTCTTAGCTATGCCCACGAACAGGGTATCTGGCACCGGGATGTTAAACCGGCGAATCTGATTCTTGACACCCATGGGCGGGTCTGGATCACAGACTTCGGCCTCGCCAAAGCGCGCGAATCCGAAGACATCACCCGTACCGGCAGCATCATGGGAACGTTGCGGTTTATGGCACCGGAAAACTTCGATGGCCATACCGATGCCAAAAGCGACATTTACAGCCTGGGATTGACCTTGTATGAGCTTTTCACGCTGCAACCGGCCTATCGGGGCAAAAACCAGAGTGAATTGATCCGCAAAATTTTATACACCTCCCCGCCATTGCCGAGGAGCATTAATCCCGACATCCCGCCGGATCTGGAGTCCATCGTTCTAAAGGCCGCGGCCAGAGATCCCGATCAGCGCTATAAGACGACGATGGCATTGGCTCGCGATATTAAGCGTTTTCTGGATCGTGAAGCCATAACCGTCCTCCCCGTAACGCTTCCCCGGGAGACGGAACCAGGCCGGCGGCACAAATCAACTGTCAGCCGGGTTGTCGGCGGTCTCGTATTGATCATGGCCCTGATCGCCGTTGGGATGCTCGCAAAAAATCCAATTGGAAAGGCAGACATGCCGATGCCGGCGGCGGAAACCCAAACCGCTGCTGCGCCCGCACCGGTCCCCGCCAAAGACTATGCCCTCGAGCCGGATCGGCCCGAATCCGCCGATGCTTCCGTATTCGGCAACGAGGAAGAAGATGCATTCGAGCCATTGTTTGAGGACCAAGCTGCCGATGCTTCCGTATTCGGCAACGGGGAAGAAGATGCATCCGTGCCAATGTCTGAAAACGAAGCTTCCGTTGACCCTTTGCCCGTACCAACGGAGGAATCTTTGCATGAATCTGAACGGATCGAAGCTTTCAAACCACCGGTGCACCTTCAGGATCGTCCCGTGGCCGCAGAGGAGGGCGCTTTGCCCCCACCACCGCCGCAGCCCGGCATGAGACCGCCGCCGCAGGTCCGAGAAGGGGAACGCAGGCCCCCGGGGAGACCCCCGTTATCCCGCCGGGGAAGTCCGCCAAAGGGATCTCGTCCGCATCGGCCACCCCGGCAACAAGGACCCGGATCCTGAAAATAGATCATCCGGTCAACCTATACTGTTGCCAATCGCTGCAAGGTGTCAAACCTCGATTTGCGACGTTTCAAAACCGATCGATTTTAAAAATCCTAACATTTCGAAATTATAAGTATAATTTGCCTAACCCGGATCCGCCGAAGGCGGAGAGCCCAAAAAATCAATCACGAAAACGTGAAATGACGAAAGCACGAAATAAATGCAGGAAGCTTTTCGAGTTCGGATTTGGGGTCACTCAGATTTAGGGTTACTTCTTAACGGTTTGTTGCTGGAATCGACATTTTTAGAGCGCCAGCGATAATGAATGCTTCTTATTTCATGAATGGAATTTTACTCACGCTCAGCCGGTGATCTTGGCCTGATGGTATGCTAAATTCTTCTCCT
>Ga0209052_1000299_pt1 | contig 15050 bp, 10 predicted proteins | sample WorMetHEROISLAND_2_FD_187409 | JGI IMG/M metagenome (GOLD analysis project Ga0209052, IMG submission 187409) | Marine gutless worms symbiont microbial communities from Max Planck institute for Marine Microbiology, Germany - Olavius sp. 4 HERON... | ecosystem: Host-associated > Annelida >...
CTGATTTCAACATCCCGAGCGTGCCTCAATACAGGTGTTTATGGCAAGCGAAATCAACATTTATTCGTAAATAGTGATATCAGTAATTCGAATTAGTGATATCACTAATTCGAAATAGTGATATCACTATTTAAATACTGATATCAGTATTTAAATAGCGATATCACTAATTCGAATTACTGATATCACTATTTCGAATTATTGATATCACTAATTCGAAATAGTGATATCAGTAATTGGAATTAGTGATATCAACAATTTCAGTATGTGCCAAATAAAATTGTTGATATCACTAATTCGAAATAGTGATATCAGTAATTTCGTCAGAATTACTGATATCGCTAATTGAAAATAGTGATATCAGCAATTCGAATTAGTGATATCACTAATTACGAATAAAAGTTGCTTTGGCCTGCCATACATAGAGAAATTTTCTTAAGTATTCTATCCTCATGACAACCCGCGTAAACATAATATAAGTGTTACATATTACTCGGGATGTCTACTAGATTAGCTGATGTTGCACAGAGAGCGTTGTCGGCGATTAGTGCGGCGCAGTCCCACGACGCAGATGATTTTGTGTCAAGCGTAACGCGCACTTTCCGTTCTGGCCAGTCACGTCGAGCTCGCAGAGCACCAGGTATTATTATGTGGCAAGACTGGGAAAGTATTCGCACAGGGCTATATTTCATTAGGTAGACCGTTTAGACCGTTTAATATAGGCTATTACCAACTCTGTCAACCAAAATGTTGCGAATGTCATATAGACAGTTTGGGCATCAACTTTTATTTGTGACCTACTGCATTATGTTTTACTTTTAGCGTACATCATATGAACAAAAAATCTGAGCTAATGCTCACGAGACACGCGACAGCATCAGTTTAATTTCATGCACAGCAATCTTTTAGACCTAATGTTTAGTCACAAATGAGAAAATCCAATGGACCCAACATAGGTCTGCCAGTCGTTTTTTTTTGTGGCTGACTGAAGCAGCCCTGCAGTCTAGCCATATATACGACTCTGATCTGAGAATGAAACACGGCTTAGTACTAGGCAACACTTTGCCCCGCTTTTTATCGAAGTGACTTCTAACGTACTGTAGTTGCTTTCTTCTGTTTATTGATGAATTTTCCCTATGTAGTTGCAATTACTGTCCGCTTTGTGTTGATGATAGCTGGTAAAAGAGGGCCAAGATTTGGTCAGTTCTGGAAAGTGCATATATTCCTGCTTTGCAAACACAATGAAGACTTTGTACCTTCAAGTGCAGAACAAGGAAGGCTGTCGAGAGCTGGAATGGGTATGGTAATCATTGAGCTATATGACATTTATTAGTCTATATTGCTTCAGTGGACCAGAGGTCTGAAACTTTGTTGGAGTCAGTGGGCCGCATTTACTTTTTTTATGAATGATAAAGTGCTTTAGTTGTTTTCAACAGCTTCAGTAGGATTATTGCACAGCTGGAGTTAGTAAGAAAACTTGTAGTTTTACAGTTGTTTATGACACATCAAAGACATTCTAAAAAATGCCACGAATGAACACAGCAGCTGCTGCTGCTCATCCCAGCAAGACCGTTCTTGGCCATATTTAATGTCTAACAATGACGTGAGAGTGACGTCATCGTAATGAAATTTACAGCTTGTACTCATGAATAAACTCCCTACAAAACATATATCATTTTTCACATTCCGAAAAGCTTAGGCTCCGTCTGTTTCATTTAGTTAACTGTCTTTGCACAATAGTTTGTAACCTAAACTTTAACTATTTTTTTCTTTGCAAACAGTTTAGTCTATCTGAAGTATTTTATTTAGTTGCTTATCAGTGGTTGATGCATGTGATGCACAAGGCGTTCCCGTGGAAGAGCAGCCTGGAGAAACTGAGCGCATGCGTCGCAAGACGAAGATTTCCAGTCATTTGGAACTAACAGACTTGGAAGACTTTCTTGTCGCACTCTTCCCCCGTGTACCACAGCTGGCTCGTATTGGATTCACATTGTGCAAGGCAACCAAGCGGAGGCGTTTGGTGCCAGTCAGCGGCACAAGTGTTGCTGAACTGAGGGGTGAAATGAAGAGAGGTCAACTCTTCATTCGCCCAAAACGTGATCTGATGCCTTTGGTATGTACTTTGTATAGCACCTCAGCATCAGTAGTTATGGTCTGTGCTGTGTGAAGAATGTGATCTTTTAATTCCATTTATCAGAAGTGGAGCCAGAAGTCCAACTGCATTAGCAGTAATTAACTAATAAGTGTATTATGTTTAAATGTGTGACGATTATGTATGCAAAATATTATGAGCTTAGGTATATGTTTAAAAAAATTTCACCTTAGCAAAGTTGCCACGTTTGCTTGATGCAGCGTCGAAAGTTGCATTATTTTCGGTGTCCGGTTTAAAAGACTAAAACTTTATAAAAAAGCATTTAAAATTAGTGAACGTTGAATGTTATAACAAGAAAGCCGTGCTGTCGCAAGGAAACTGCGCGATGCAGCTAGCTGTTTTTCATACGCCCAATCACTCTGTCACCTACTTCAGTGTTCCAAAAGGTCAAGGCCATAATAGCACTGGCGTAGCTAGCCTAATGATACGCTGACAATACAGGTCTATCTTCATTCGTGTAGCCGTTGTTGCCTCCCAAATCCTAGATTCTTGTGAACATTTAATCCAAATTTCATCCAAATTGATCCTTATAATTTTGAGCTATAGCGTTTCAAAGTTGGTGAATGGCACATGAGCGTTGACGTCATGTGAACCAGGTAATATTGTTTCCATTGTTGGCCAACACTGATTGTGAAAATGTGACTTGGGTTCTACGACATGCCCATATATTTCTGGTTATGCAAGCAGTCAAAACCAAAGCGCATCATTGATATTATGTTTCTGTTGCTATAGAATTTCCAGTTCACTGTTTCTCAGTAGTAAGATGGATATGTGAGACACCTGCTTTGTATTACACTGTACTGCTGTCAGGTACATTCAGAAGAACAGGCCAGCCAACAGATAGATTCTGAAGCACAGTTGCCTGATGCTGCAGATTTGTCACACAGTGTATGTTTTGTTTTGTTGTTACAACTCTGTTGAGTACAATGAATGTGAAAGTTACTGGACAGTTGTTTATCAGTTACTTGTCTAGCCAGATCTGCATGATTGCTGTTAATACATGGATAGCTGAGTCATAGCAGTGCAATTGTGCAACTGTTTCACTAAGAAATCCATATCGTAGTATGTCACATTTCATACAGATAATAAACTAGGTTTTACCATTATTGGAAACTGATGTGTCATGCATGGTGCCCACTAAAAGCATCCCATCTGATTTAAGTGTACCAGTAAATAAATTTGGCTAATGATCAGTGTTTGTCATTTGTGTTGTGCAGCTGTGAAGTAACTGACTGTATCAGTTGCTTCATCACATATTTGCTAGACAACCAGAGCCCGACATTCTTACTTCCTACTTAAGCTGTAGGTGGTTGGTGTAGAATTTCCAGTTCAGAATTTGTGTTTTCAAGTTCACATATGATCTGGGATGCATTTGAAACGCCAATTCACGATCCTAAATGAATGCAGCATTACTAATAGTGTTATTATTATTATTTTTTTTTGTTGCAGGAATTGGTGCAGTCACATGGCCGACGCAATTCATTCATTGATGCTGAAACACCAACAGTTCAGGTTGTCATATAGGCTATTCTAGGCTGGTAGCCAAGGGAGGTTCAGTGAGTTCAATTGAACCGAATGAGCTGGAACTGGGAAACGTTACACAAAAAACAAAAACGTGACCGACAGATTCCATTGTTGAGCTCGAGATGAACCAAAATCTGTTTGTAGCCAGGCCGTTGCCCAGGATTCCGCTGGGGGAGCTTACAGCATTCCTAGACCCCCTTAGCTGCGTTAATGGAGGGCTGGGCAGCGGCCCTGGGAGGCGGAGGCAAGTCCACCTTTGTGAAAGTCTGGCTACGGACCTGTGTGCAGGGTTTGAAACACCGTTGTTACAGCCCTACCTGGTGGGTTTCACTGCATTTTGGTTGTTGGGGTTAAACCCAGGTTTCTTACAATAGGCCCACTTTCATGGCTTTTGTGCTATTAATGGGTTTTAGGTTATTACAGTGAGCACTGTACTAAAATATGTTTCATTTTAGTGGAACAAGAAACTAAAATTGGATTAAGTTTGGGGTTGGTGAATTGGGTGAGTTCTTAGATGGGTTCACCCACTGCGTTTTTGGTATGTGCCCGGGTGTCTTAACCCTGTTATGTGCTGATGGTACAATGGCATCATTCACTTGTCACTATGTGAACTTTTTCAGTACGGAGTCTTTGTCTACATTTCGGGACCTAAAACTATCTCCGTGTGTGTTTACGCGCCACAGCTGTGCCGCCAGGCACTGCTGAGGTGCGTATTAGCTATGGGAATTCTGTCTGTCTGTCTGTCCTTCTGTCTGTCACGACCCGCTGGTATACCAAGCCCATGTGAGATAGAGACTCCGGGTCTTCACCATATGATAGCCTAGAGTCTCTAGTTTCTTATGAGGTAATTTGGTGCCAAAGGGTAGGAGATTCCCCTCGAACGAGGGCATCAAAGAGGGGTACCCCCGTTAGAATTTGTTATTTTACCACTATTGGCTCATCTAGTGTGAAAACGGTTGGTTGTTTGAGCGCATCAAATTTGGGTATCCCCTTGAAAACATGCGATTTCTGCTACTGGCGACTAATCTAGCACTAGAATGGTTGCAGATAGACACAGACTTGCCACGTATCAGAACAAGCACTCGTGAGGGGCTTTCCGGGGGTACCAACATCACCTTGAACGACCTTGAACCCAAAAATATGGGTTTTAAGTGATTTTTTGGTGTTTTAGGCTGCGCCGCACACTTGGAGTGAATTTTCGCTGAAATATACTTGAGATAGACCAAGACAACCTGTGTACGAAATTGAACTGCTGCTGTGGCACGTCTTATGAGCATTAGCTCAGATTTTTTGTTTACTGTTGATGTGCATTTAGATTCAGCGTAGGCTGCTACTCAACAGTCGTGCAGAGTTGGCTAATCGTCAGCCGGTGCATCAGGCGAGTTCATATCAGTATTTAACAGTATTTACGTAGCAAGCTATCCATACCCAGCGGTGTTATTACTAGAGCTGGTAGTGATTAAAAAGTCCACTTACGGGCAGTATAAGGTTCATGCAGATGTTCTTCGGAACTTTTAGGCCTAAGGACAGTATTACTATACAGCGACATGAAGTAGTTCATCGGCTTTCCGAGCACCGTAAAAGCTTGACCTTGAATGACCTTGAGTTGTCATTTTAATGCTAAGATCTGTTTTCTGCATCGATTTGACTGCATTCGTTTGCGTGGGTTTTGAACACAACTATGCCATATGGCAGGTGACGCTCCGTAGCTCTGTCATGGATTTCTCCATAAAGAGCTATACGTTCCTTTACCTTTACCTTTTATGTGAAAGTGAAAAAAAGATGGACAAACATTGTCTGCAACAAAAAAGTAGTCATGTGCACGGTGTGGTGGTTGCTTAGTGCTTGTAGCATTTGCTATTAATTATTCACAGTTTAAATGTGCTAATTTATTTGAAAACATTTGGTCATGTTCAGGCAGAAATGCTTGCCGAACTGCCTGATCTCAATGCAGTGGATGATGACATACAAAGGGAACCTGTTGTGCAGGTACATGTACATGTAGTGAGTTTAATGAAACAGTTGTGCCATAAGAAATAATCACCGTTTTTGGTGTCAGCATGTTATAAGAATTTACATTGCTGTGATTGGAATACATTAGTACAGTGCCAAATTAAGTTGTTCGGTGTTGCAGTTAATTAACTGCTACACTGAGTAGTGTGTTGAATATAGTAGTAGTTCACGATGAATCTAGTTTTAAAACAGGGCAACGTTCTTACGTAGGCACAGGCTAAAAGTCAGTAATCAGACTCTGGTGCAATGCAGAGAGTGCAACAAACCACCGTCCGTCCTGGACTTGGTCAGCTCAGCCTCCTATCCCTTCAGGACTAAGTACAGATATAGCAGTCACGACTGTTATGACCTCTGCTGTCACTGTCACTACATCTAGTAGTCAGTTACCACTACCACCACAGCTGTCCCTACCTCGACAGCTAGTTGAACAGTCCGAGACCAACCGGGTTCCTACACTTTGATGGAAAATGTTTTGTCTCTAGGTAGGATATGCCTTACAATACAGTAGGATTCAATGTAGATGTATAGAATGCTGCAGTATTCTAATACCATTCTGTAGAGTTTTTCCTAACAGTGTTGTTGCTGTTATGAGATTTGCATTGTCTTGCATTGGCTTGCAATGCAGGATGTTGAGGTCGTCAGCAATGCAGTACTTGTAGGCAACTCAGCGCATGTGCCCAGACCAAACCAGCTGCCAGTCGACGGTCACCCTCTGATGGACGGTAAGAGTACTTTTTGCTGGTTCAAATACAGTATTTTCCACTAGATCACATGTTTTTCATACGAAATTAGCCCACATGTATGCAGGGTTGGAAAAATACCATGATTTTTAATAAATCAGAAAATAACATTATTTGATTTAAAACTGATTCATGGATTTGTAGAAATTGCTAAGCGAAAATGGCAGATGTGTGACTTTGTCACAATTTATATAAGTGATTTACATCACCATGATTTGAATCGGTCAACCCTACGTGTAGGCCTATGCATACACATGTTGCTTGTATATGTACAATTTACATGTCTTGCATGTGCCGTGAGCTTGCGTGACATCCGTGCTATGTTGCTTGCAGAGCTCGATTCTCTGAAAGGAACTCTGTCAGCTGACGTCGTCGAAGTGGTCGTTTCGAGAGAAGACGTGTATGCAACACTTCTTCAGCTCTACAGAGACGATAGCAGCGTTGCCACCAAACAGATAACAGTGGAGTTCCTCAATGAATATGGCCAAGATGCGGGCGGCCTCACTAAAGATCTCTTCACCAGCTTTTGGATAGAGGCCTTCCAGAAGTTGTTTCACGGAGAAGACGTCGTTGTGCCTTGTCTACCACTTCATCGCCGAAAGGCAGAAATGCCTGCATTAGTAACATTAGGCCGCATCCTCAGTCATTCTGTTGCACTAACGAGCGTCATACCTACTCGTTGGTCATTAGTATCTTTAATGGTCATGATGTATGGCACCGACAACAGTGTGCCTGAATCTGCAGTTTTGCAGGACTTCTTGCTATTCCTCGTGCCACAGGAACGCACACTAGTACGCAAGGCACTTGATAACTACAGTGCACTAGTGCAGTCTGAACGCGAGTTGCTTTGTGACCTGCTACAAGCGCATGGTCTATACTCCATTCCGACAGCAGTTAATGTGGCTGAACTAGTGCAAACGCTTGCGGATGATGTGATCGTGCATCAGCCTGCACTACTGTGTGAGCAGATACGCAAGGGGTTACCCGAAAGTCACGTTGACTGCTTCTGGTCAGCACTGACTGTGCCCGCTCTGCAGGCTGTTTATGAACAACAGCGGCCGACAGGACAGCGACTGGCAGACAGTGTCGTTGTTGCAGCGGACGCAATGACCAATGCGCAGGACACTGCTTTGTACAGGTTGCGGTTGTTCCTGAGCAGTCTGGATCAGGATGAAGTGGAGGCATTCCTGTTGTTTGCTACAGGATCAATTCACATGCCACCCCAGGGACTGCAGGTGTCCTTCAACAACCTTAGTGGAGCTCTGCGCCGGCCAATTGCGCATACATGCTCTAACCATCTTGAGCTGTCAGTAGCATACTCCTCTTATCAGGAATTCAAGCGCGAACTAAAGGCAGTCATTCATAACCCCATGTGTCTTCAAATGACATTGGTGTAAATTGTGAAATGTCACATGCACATGATTTCGATCCTCGTGCAGACGGTGGATTTTTGATGACGAATCGTCATCAAATATCCAGCGTCCACACAAGCAGGCAAATCAAGTGCACGTGACATTTTGCAATATAAATCATAATCACCGACCCCCTAGGGCCAGCACTTGTCGCAAAAGTGCAAATCCCACTTCCCAAAATTGGCAGTTTCCCCCTGAATTTCATATAGCGGCCAAACAGCGGCAGATAGAGGGAAAATTACTACAGCGGCCGATAGAAACCCACCAGTGCCCTTTCCAACGGTACCATCCCCGTCCTGCTGTGGCCTCCCCACTGGCGGATCTAGACTGTTGAGTTGGGGGGAGGGGGTAGGTGGTGAAAGGGCGACATGTTCGAGGCCCGAAGGGCCGCAAGCAGGGGTTTGGGTTCATGGGGAGAAGCCCCCTCCCCACCAGCTAGGGGGTCTTTGGGAGCGCTGTAAGCTCCACCAGCGGGGCCCATCAGCTTTGCTGATTTTTTTTCTATACAGTTCATATTTTTGCTGCTAGGCCTACTTGGTAGTCATTTGTGCAGCTGTGCATGTCTGCTTGCTGTTTCTAGTCATAATGTTGCAGACTTATGGATTATTACATAAATAAGTAAGCAACTAAAATGTGGATGTGTATAACACATAGCATTTTCAAAAATCTCTAATGCAGAAATAGCAACTGAGTTTAGTCATTTCGGTAATGCATAGTATTTTTGGTGCTGGACATTTTAGTTTTTTTTGTGCTTCATCATAAGTCACTTTGTTTTATTGTTTACTTTAAGTGTCTTTATACTGTTGCATATGCTGCTCACACTTTTTATTGCCTAATTTCCGTGCACAACATCTGTTCAGAGTCTGCTTGTGGCTGCATTCAGTGTTATTTGTGGTGATCTTGCTAGACATGCATGAAACTTGACTAGTCAGTGCCGATTGAGCACAATAACTAAGCTGTCTATGCTGTCAGGTAGAGTGAACAAGTGCAGTATTACAGATTTTTACACTTTACGTGTAATTTTTGTAATGTCGGATACGGTGCTCACACTTGTTTTCTGTTTTTTTCACAAGAAGTGTTCAGACTCTACTTGTGGCTGCATTCAGTGTTGCTTGTGGTGTTCTTGTTAGACATGCATGAAACTTGACTAGTGAGTGCCGAGTTGCTATTGAGTTTGCACAATAACTCAGCTGTCTATGATGTCAGCTAGCGCTAACAACTGTAGTAGTACACCCCCTCCGGTTTTGTAGCAAAAGTAGTTAAGTGATGTTTTAGAAAGTGCTTTTTACAACATGTAATTTCGTTGCAGGCGAGCCGTAAATGCCATTTGAACTTTACAACACGGTTGTACAACCCGGTTGTTGTAAAGCGTAAACTGCACTTTATTAAGCGAGCTTCCTCCGGGCGTCTGTTGTCGCTCATGTCTGTCTGTCTATCTGTACGGGCTATCTTTCTTAAGCATTGTACTTTTCCTTTGTTAAAATTTGGCTCCCGAGGTTTTCGACCATTGCGCTGCGGATAGCGTCGACGCAATTTTCAATAATGGTCCCGGCAGGGGCATGGGCCGGCAGATTTTTGGGCGAAACGGCGTTTTTAACCTGTTGTAGATTTATTGCATTTTAGTGAATAAATCATAAAGGGCTGAAGGTATGGACTACAAATTTGACAAATGTTTTCTAAGGGATACTCCAGACATGACCCCAACAAAAAGTTTCGAAACGGGGCATGGCCGTGGTCACGCGACCCCTTAATTTGTAAGTAATAAAACCTTGTAGGTTGGTTCAGTACAGACAAAAAATACAATACAATGCAGTATATTTCCGAGTTTAACAGTTATTGATTGATGTTTAAATCTACTTCTGGTTGAACAATTTGTATATGACGATAAGTTTGGATGCTGTATTATGCCTACATACGTTGCATCTGACTTTGCTGTTTGCCAGCAGTAGCAGTTGTGTAGTAATTAGGCCACCCGGAACGGTAGTTCCAGGTGGGCTTATGTTTTACTGCTGATGTTTTTGGACGTCTTTTCTTTCCACTACCAAATGATCATTCATTAAACCTAAGTGTTAGTCTGTATTTTTAATTTGTCTGCTGTGTTGTCATTTCTTGATGTAAATCGAAAGCATATATGCGACTTCCTATCAATCGTCAATCAATCATTTATTTGACTCAGGCACTAGGCCCATAAAACACGCACATAAGACACAGAGACCATAAACATAAAAATCGAAGAAACTGTACATTAAAAACATGAACCTGGCTGACGAAGTTGCTACACCAACATATTAGGGCAATTTGTCCAAGTCCGCAAGGAAATAATACGGCTGTTGTGTATCAGAGTGTTAAAACTAGCTAATCCAAGCTGAAGTAAAATCGGAGTTACACTGTCACTTCTCTTAAAACCAAAAAAACACATTGTAATACATTTATGACAGCACAGGTTAAGTTTAGACAAGCACCCATCAGTATAATTCGACCACAAGCAACAGTCATACAAACATACACAGTACACGATCTGAATACAAGAAATCTGAGCTAATGCTCATGAGACGCGCGACAGCATCAGTTTAAACAGCCAAACTGGTACACGTCTACTGGGTTGTATGGTTCAATCTACTCAAATAAAAATGTTTCTTAAGACTAAACGCAGAATTTTTATGAGACCATGTATATATTTTTGTGCAACTCACTGCAATGGAGTTTCCAATAATTATGCGCCATTTTGGTGAAACTGTTGATCCACCTTTCCCGTCGCAGTGCATTACGCAGTAGATACAGTACACAATAGTACATGCACGTAAGAAGCAATGAACGTTGGTGGATTTTTCTCAGTCAACATCCACCTCGCACATCTGCACAGCAGTCTGAAACATTTCTCTCCAGTTCACAATATTAGCAACTGCTGCCTGAATACGTGCCACAGTAGTTGCACCAACAGCACACTGTACACGTGGTGGTTGCGGGCCATTGTGGTCGTCACGAAAAGATTCCACATTCAGGTTGAAATTGTCAAGGGCATCCTGTACACGCGTTTCAAGTGTTACTGGCTGACTAAATAGCTCAGCAGTTGCCAGATACTGAGAATTTGCATTCTGCAACATGCCGCCCAACCACAGCTGCTGAGGTGAAGAGTTGTTCTCTGTGCGTAGTCGATGGCTGTTCCAACCCGTACGAAACTCGTTCATTCGTGTGTTAATGACAGGCAGGAAGACCAGCTGAAGTACACGCAAATGAACATCATTGTCAATGTCAAGCAGTCCTTCATCCTCAAGGCTGTAGAAAAAGGAATAGAAATATGATGTGACCTGATCAGCCACATCTCTCCACAAACGTTCAATTCGCTGGTTATGTACGGATCTCCCAGCAATGCAACTGCCTCGACCATTGCCTCTGAGCATTGTCATGAAAATGGCAACGTCCACGTTTTCACCTCCACGATCACAGCGCACACGAGAAGGCAGACCAAAGGCAGTGCAAGCTTGGGTAAAAAGGTTCAACACAACCTTTGCTTCATTTGTTGTGGCTGTTTGCAGAAAGGTTATGACTCTCGAATAACCATCGACACAGCCATGAGTCACAAAGCCCCATCTGCAATCGCAGGCAAGCCGAAACTAATTACTGAAAAGTGACCAATTTATCATGTACTGTTACAATGTGAGCCTAAAACAAGTGTTAACAAGAAAGGTCAGCTATGAACAGAGCAGTTCAATACGTGCATTTGACTTTCTAAATTTAGTTGTGCATTGTAACTATGTCTCTATCTCATACCATTTCTTCTCAACACTTTTTATAGACACAATTGACTGTAAGATTCAATAGGTGTTCTTGCCATTACAATAACTACAATTAAATCCCATATTCGCCAATAATCGCTTCAAGGTGAATAGATCCCACATATGCAAACACATTGGATTCAAACGAGTTTCTGATAGGGGAAATGACGTAAAAAACAAGAGGTTCGATAGAGAACATATACGACACGGTATGATACGATAAATAGAGTTCAATGTGGACTGAGTTGGAATGGAATGTTTATTGAACAGTACATGGTCTACTTCGTTGACAAATGTGTATTAACTTAAGCAAAATTTCGCAACTATCACCGTATTCAACATGCTGGGAAAGTTTGGTTGCTCAACACAGGTAACTGTGTAACAAAAAGAAGCAGTCTTATAGAACATTAATACTGCAAATACATACCTAACAAGTTTCATATGAGAGTCCAAATGCCACAATGAATTTGGGGTGGGCACACTGTACGTGCGCCGTGTGACAGCTCTTCCCCATCGACAAGCGGAACCCAACGGATCAATGCGGTTGAGACTCTGCCGTACTCTATTGCGCTGAACCACCAATCCACTTGCACGCAAATATCCACTCATCATCTGAACAAGAAATGAAACATAGTAACACATAATCAGTTTGATGGCAAAGAATGTGGACAGTCACGAATCACATATAATTGACTAAGAAGTGTTATGTTTCCACCAGTCGACTAAGATGACCACAAAACAATTTGACAATATACAAGTTGTCAAGAACCAGCATTTGCAGACTACTTAAACTCACAAAGTTCTGTTGCATGCTTTTGGCTGCACTCAGTGCACTGCAGATGTAGGACAGGCCCGTGATGGCTCAATGTGTCTGACGAAGCCAGATTTGTCCAATAAAATGGCTAGATTTGTCCGATAAATCCACGTTATGTCCGACAAAAACGCCATATATGTCCGACATTATTTGCGGTCAACCACCTGCATCCACAATGACTGGGGACTTGCTAATTACCTTTTAAATATAAATCATATGCACACATAGCTACCGAATACAATTAGAGACAGATGCACACAAGCAGAAGCAATTGATACTTGAATAATAAACAGTAACTTACTTCAATTCCAGCACTACTGTGTCTGCTATGAAGGTCCCGTACTCTGTCATCTAATTGCTGATCTGAAATATCCGCATATTTGTCACGCATCAGAAGATTGGCATCAGTCAGTTTCTTATAGATGAGAGAAGCTGAACAACCAAGATGGTCTGCCATTTGAACAGCAGTTAAGCCACTCTTTTGCATCAGAGCCAACTGCTCAGTGTTGATGTTAACAGGTGGTCGTCCCCGTGACCCTGAAACCAAATACACACACAACTGTGCAGAAAAGGAAGAAACAGCTGAGAAAAACACATGCAGTTGCAACACTGAGCCAAACTATTTAATGTATGGACCATTACAAGCTCTCAACTGAAACCACTACACACGGTAAGTGAACAGCATTAATCCAGCATACTTGATTTTAATGCAAAAATGACTTAGCAGCACCATTATGGGTCTATTATACGACTACATTGAACGAACACATCCATCACATAAGCCTGAAAATACAGTCTTGTTAAAATCCAATAATGACATTTCTTAACCCTTTTACTAGCATCCACAGGTCAGTCTGCACATTGCGAATGCAAATTTAAGCCAGCGGCCTCACCTGTGCTTGCCATACAAGTGCCTATCTCTTGTGTGGGTGAGCCTGCGGTTGCCAGTTAAAGGGTTAATATTTAATAATACCTTGTACAAAACGCTATATATGCAACAATAATATTGTAATGTGTAGTCATGTGTTTTAACAACACTACATACGAGCTGCCTTGATTCTGGTAGTGTTTTGCAATGTTTGTACAGCTTGTACATGCTCTACACAGAGGCTAGGTCTATAATGCATTTCAGACTGTACAAGCAATGGTAACTGTAATATGCAGGTGAATGTTGTATGCTGGCATGATGACCCTTGGCTGCTGCTGTTGATGGATAGTGTGCTAATGGGTTATGGTCAAGCATGTGGTCATTGCATAGGTCCATATAGATATGGCTTCAGTTAGTGTTAGTGAAGCAGAATGCTGCAATGTGGAGGGAATGTACTAGACCCTAACAATGAACGAGATATGCGTACAAGAGGATGAGAAAACCTGCAAGTAACCTGTGTGGTGGTTATATTTACCGAGACATGCTGTGACAGACCAAGACGAACATGACACACTGTGTGTCACAGTGGTGTCTCCGTCTGTCACGGTGGGGTGTTGGTAAAATGCGTTCTGCGTCTAGTGTGTCTGGCCGTCTGGTAATATGGGTTATGATGTGTTATGGCTATGAGTAGGGCTACGGTTGGCGTTATGGATGGGGTCAGGGATAGAGTTAAGGTCAGGGTTAGGTTTAGGATTATGGTTAAACGAACTAGACGCCGGATGCATAATACCCATACCCGTCACGGTGCGTCTCGGTTAATACGCCGACCGTGACCAGTGGGCTAAACAAAGTACATACCGGCCAATGGACGATCTGCAGAGTAAGACGTCTGACCAGAATTTTCAACATCGACGGCTGCCATCACCTCATTGCGAAGCGACTGCAGACTGCTTTCAACATCAGCAATACGATTTGCCTCCAGTATACCATTAACACTGGCAAGGTGAGCCAAACAACTGTCTAACTTCTGCAAGCAAGCGTGTCTATGAGCACTCACATTTGACATTAACATAGTTATTTCACGTACGTTACGGGCGACTGCGTCCAGAACATCGTTAGCTGCAGTCTGATTCGATGCTTGCTCCATTTCGAACAAGCCAGAATTTGAAACACAAATGCTACACCATTGTGTTACACCGTTTCCATGAAAACAGTAGAATAGTTAACCAATTCATAGAGTGCAAAAAAAATGTGCGGTTAACAAAATTAGTGATATCACTAATTCGAAATGCTGATATCAATAATTCGAATTAGTGATATCAGTAATTCCTAAAGAATTAGTGATATCACTAATTCTAAACAGTGACATCAGTAATTAGAAATAGTGATATCGCTAATTTTGTTGGAATTGCTGATATCACTATTTAGAATTGTTGATATCAGTAATTCGAATTAGTGATATCACTAATTCGAATTACTGATATCACTATTTCTGAATAAAAGTTGATTTGGCTTGCCATACTGTAGCTCTGAGATGAGTTTTCACACAGAGCTATGATAATCTTTAACTCACCGATAAACGGTAGACAATAGAGAAAACAACACAGAAAAAAAGAAAAAAAAGAAAAAAAGCGGTAACAACGGTAACTCGACTTAACTACACAATATCAAACACAAGCAATGACAATCTATTATACAAATTTGCAAAACGCGTTATCACATGCTTTATACTTAATTAGAAAATGTTCGCT
>Ga0209052_1000300_pt1 | contig 15041 bp, 11 predicted proteins | sample WorMetHEROISLAND_2_FD_187409 | JGI IMG/M metagenome (GOLD analysis project Ga0209052, IMG submission 187409) | Marine gutless worms symbiont microbial communities from Max Planck institute for Marine Microbiology, Germany - Olavius sp. 4 HERON... | ecosystem: Host-associated > Annelida >...
ATAGGGCCAAGGTTACAATTAATCACTAATAGGAAGTCATACACGGGTTTCGATTGACACCGAAAGCAATGACCTTGAATGACCTTGCGCACTAAAATAGAGGTTTTTTACGGATTTTACATTTGTTTGCAGTGGGCCTTCATATATGCACTGCTGTCGCGCGTTCCCTTTGCGTTAGCTGGGCTTTCTTGTACTAGCACATTAAACGTATCACACTAGTTTGTATACTTGCCAACTTTTGGATCAGAACTTGTAGAGACCTAAACAGCCATAAACATTTCTTGCCTCACGATGTCAGAGTACATCATAGGGTACTGTAATCCAGTAATGGGCCAGTTGAAAAGAAGAAAATGGCTTGGACACAGACAGAGAACAAATGATGACAAGCTGACAGCATTGCCAAGCAAGCACTAGAGTGGACACTACAAGGCCACAGAGAGTTAAACCAAAGAACACCTGGAACAGAAACTTGCAGAAACATACACGTGGGCAGCAGGCTTCAAGTACAGCTGGAGGAAGATGGAGGTGGCAGCACAGGACAGAGCTGGATGGAGAGAAGTGGTCTGTGGCCTATGTTCCACTGGGAGCAAGAATTGGTCAAGTCATAGGTACAAATAACTGAATGTAGCATAAAAACCACTTCAAAGCCATCAAGAAACAAAAAAAAAATGGGTACAAAAGGAGTATAAATAATTTGAACTTTTACTATATGCGCTTTTCAACATAACAAACTTTTGATTTTTGTCAGTCCTGGCTACTGATGCTGGCTGGCCCTAAAGGTAAAAGGTAAAGGTTATTAAGTATATTAAGCGCCTCTTACATGAGCACGTGACCAGAAGCGCTTTACAATCTCGGAAGTGGCAGCTGATTGGCATGAGCTAATGATACCGCAGCGCACTATGCGGCCATCCGTTGTCTGCATCAGCGAACAATTGGACCCACGGTTTGCAGCTAGCAGACATACCACTGCCACAATAAGCCACACGAGGTCGTCACCCCATAGCCCGTAAGCTACTACTCATTTCCCGTCCCTCTGCAGAAAGTCCTAGCTGATCATCTCCTGCACAATGTCAGTCATCTTTACGTCAACGTCGACGGCGCAACTTAAGAACTTATCGGCGGCTCGGGCGCTGACGGAGCGCAGCGACAGCAGACGTAGCAGGATGCGGCCGCAGCGCCGCCTGTTGTCAGGATATCGACTGACTGAGTACTTCTGTAACAAGTCCAACCAACGGTTGTGTAACGAAAGCACCGACGAACGATCTGACAGACCACCGGCATCTGCAGACACAACACTGCAGCTCAATATTAATGACATATCACGCATATGCTATTATATCAGTGTGCATAACGTCCAGCCTGCTGGCCACATCCGAACCACTACAGGTTGTCATCAAGCCCGTGGTGCCCAAGAAAAAACACTGAAAACGTGATATACGAAATTATATGCTTTCCAAACTACTCATTTACTGTTTTAATTATTCGTTTTTGGTCATGTTTCTAGTGATGCATACCTCCAACTTCAGGTGGAGCTCGGTGAAATATGTCTGCTGTTTTTTGTCATTATGATAACAGCACCTTGCGTTGGCCTGCAGTGACTTCAGGACCATATTACGTGGCCCACAGCTCAGAAAGGTTTGGCACCTCTGCTATATATGATACAAAATTTGCACTGGTAAGCTGCCGGTATAATACAGCATGTAAACTAAAAGAACTATTCTAAACGCAAGTAAGTCAGTAAGTCAGCTAAGTCTAAAAATGGGTCAGTTAGACGAAAACCGAGTGTGTGACTTCCAACATTTGCCTTATAAGCAGTGATGCAGTTGTGAAAAAGTAAAGGTGAGTGAGTTACTGACCAGGATACGTGAGAACGACAGCACAGAGAATGCAGAACTCTGTGCTGTCAATGGCAATGGTACGAAGTCGCGAGATGAATTCAAAAGTAGACGTGACAAAGTCGTCTCCCCAGCCGAGGTTGCGGCACTGACCGGCTGACATTACCAATGAGTTGCTGAACCTCACAGAACCCACGCAGTCCAATGACCTGCCACACAGTTCACAGCCATCCTGCACTTCATGTCGTTCATTCACAAAATAACACGTACATGGCCAACATGGTAGCATATTGTATCATATAGTACGGTATATTGTAGCATATCGTATGATAGCATATTGGACCGGTACGGTATTGAACTTACAATCAAGAGGTCATGGGTTCGACTCCCTGTCGGGTTGCTATCAAGTGGCTACTACCAGGATGGGTGACTGTCTGCGGACAGGTAAACAATCTTGTTATATAACCAATACCAATAATCAACTCAGCCTAACATCCCTCCAGGGTAGGTAAATTGAGTATCACTGGGGTTATGGTGGGGCATGTTCACCTGAGTCGGGCAGCAAGACTGTAAATTTGTAAAGCACCCCTCAAACAGAGTTCTTCGAGGCGCCTGGGGCCAGTAAGCACGATCAAAAAACCACGTCTTAAGGCCTAATTTCAAGCGCCATCTACTGTCTACTGACGTCACTGTTTTTCAGTTCTGAAAGCAGATGACGTTTCGTAGCTCTGACATGAGTTCCCATAAAGAGCTATATAGACAACTTAGCTTTTAAAACTGACTATCATATCAAATTATATACAACAAACATAAATTATTAAAATCGCACAAAAACCTGTAGGAAAGTCGCAGGACTGAAAGTTCCATAAATGAGGATTTTAACAGTGCCATCTGGTCTTCCGAAACCAAGTCCAGAAAACCTACGCACAATACATAATTAACAGACATAACTCACACTACAGGCTCTAAGCCTTGGTGACGGAGACCAAAATTACTTTCACATATTAGAGATAGCTCAACTTTACTGAAATGCTAGTTGTATGAGTGACAACAAATATGTAAACTGGCACAACTTCGAAAAACAAACGGTACACCAACCAGGCACTTTCTTGGCCCATTCGATAATACAACGCAGCTCGAGGTAAATGAGCTGCATAAACTCTTTGACCACGACTTGACCAGTGCTCGACGTGATGCCTCGTATGTCTGTGCCAAACAGACGCACAATCAACAAATCAATGTTTCAGCATTGCGCTCATCATTTCAGGCACTGTTGAACTGAATGACTTTCTAATATCAATGGAAACCCCGATACGGAAACTGCAGGATAGACAGGCATCAAAACATGAATAAACTCAAGATTACAGAAAATGCTGGAAATCAAGCCTAAATGAGTAAGAATCCATGCACCCGATCACTCTTTCAGGAAATAGCAGGAATAACACACTCAACACACATACATGCACACTTCTAAATCTCAGATTTGCGATCAATTAGTTGCTCATTTACAATTACAACAAAGTTTTTCATAGTGCCTCCTACAATACTGGATAGCAGTGTGCTTAACAACTAAAACAAACTAGACCTCAGTAATATCGTTCTTTAAAATCAATCCTAAAATGGGTTATAAAATACAGAAACGTAGGTGATTCATCAAAACACGTTTATAGAGCACTCACTATATGTTGCACACATACAAAATGACAGAAGAATAAGATGAGTGTTCACGTTCACTGTAGGCTGTGTTTCCGAACAGTTTGGTTTTTAAATTACACCTAATATGATGATAAACTCAGCAGGCCAAAAGTTATACGAGAGTGAGTTACAAACTGAAGGAGTGCTAATGCAGAAGGCTTTTGCCGACAATCCTAGCGACATCTAACGTGCAGAAAATAGAAACAGATCCTCTGGCTCGGTGGTACGGAACTCATTACTGGATGAGCTCAGAGAACCAATGCATGGTTTTTACAGTTACAGACAATTCTTAGACAATCCTATTTGGACTCTACTAGTGTAATCAGTGCATTAGAGATTTATAAGTCGTTTATGCACTAGAAAACTGCACGTTTTACTTGACGTGACTTCACTGAGTTTGACAAGCACACCTTCGACAGTGTTGACAGCCTCAGGCCTCGAGTTGACAAGCCGTGACAGCAGCTGCTCATCCTCTTCACAGCCGTTCCAGTTTATCAGTGCAGCAGAACCCACCGACGTAGTCGATACATCGGCCTCATCAGCTCGCAGCTTCTTAGCACGATGTTTGCCACCAGGCGTACGATCCTCCCTCACCGCTGCACAGTAATAATAACATAAATGTCAGTGTTTATGCTGCTTTCATCACGTCACAGTCATTGTGAAATTACACCCAGTTCATGTGACAATTTACCACGAGCGCCATGCAGCCACCGACCTTTGGACCAAGCCGATTGGTTGAGCCACAGATCCGCCTAAACTGGCAGCTATAGTGTCTACATTCACCATTGCCATTTATTACTATTACTCAGCTAGGAAGCTGATCATCACATGGAGGGAAGAAGGAGTTAAGCTGGGTGGCTGGTAATGTATGGAGATAGTTTACCTGCCTGCAGACAGTCACCCATCAATGCACTAAACAGGCCAAGCCAACTACAGCACAACACCGCCAATGTATGCATCACACCAACGACCTGGTATCATCATACTAAACACCATTCTCAGCCAACCACATTTCATTCATTTCTGTGGCAATTACGACTGTTAGCTTCTAACTGAAATTAAAAACTGCTCGTTAATTTTTGTAATGTTAAATGTTTTAATATTAAAAAATTGTAATAATTACCAGCTCTATTAATAAGCTACAACTATTCATCAAAATGCAACCGTTAATAGTCACTGTTGATATTTCAGCAACAGCAATTGCCAACATGTCAAGAGCGACTAATAAAACCTGTTCCATTGCAATTTGTTGAATGGATATTATAGCTTAAGCTTGTTACACCAAACAAATTCGGTCAGGCAAGAAACATCAGATGAAGACAAAGTAACTGGAACTGTTGTCGTGCTGACCTTCTTTCTTCATTCCAGCATCCAAACATCGCCGAAAGCGACAATGTTGACAGTTGTTACGTGTCACTCGGTTAATATCACAGACACCATTTTCCTTGCACGAGTACACCATATTTCTCTGTACTGTCCGCTTGAAGAAACCCTGAGTCATCGAAAACAACAAAATACGTTCAGGCACTGTACATCAACAGGCCCAAAAAGAGCACAGCGAAAGAAAATACAAAGCCGCTTTATGGATACGTGAAAAATTTCAAATAAGTGTGGCAAATTCTTGACAACAAGAGTGGAGAGGTGGCTTGGTAGTCATGGCAAATAATTCTGCCACAAGTGCTCTAACTTCACTTCCTGCAGAGAACTGTTCCAAAGCTTCATAAATAAAAATAATCCAGATGAAGATGTGCAATCCCTCCAGTCATCAAATAACATTTACTACACTTATTCACCTAAAATGGCATCCAAAACATTGGCAAAAGCTGGCAGCCTACAGTGCTCTTGCTAGGCTAGGCTGGCCTGTGCTTACATCATTGACTGCAAGTGAATCAGTGAGTTTACAAAATCACACAAACACAGCAATCCAATAACAGCTGTATTTACAAAGGAACTGCAGCTGAATCTCCGGCTAGATAACTGCACTGTCTGGAAATGCATTTTACCTTAAGCCCCTAGTCAATGTTAACTGATTATGATTAGCTAACTGATTAGTTAACCAAAAGAAAGAGAAACTGACCCTAAGGGACATATGCATGCATCAACGGTATGATATGTCCAAGAACAGCAGAAGAGACAAACCTTGCATCCTTCACAGCTAAACACTGAGTAGTGGAAGCCGGAGCCTTTGTCCCCACAGACAAGACAGACTGGCGAGCCGTCAACACATAGCTCAGGCACTTCGACACCACCAACACCGACGTCACTCATTGCCAGCAGACGCTGAACACAACACATTCAGCACTAATACACTGTGGGGCACAAAAACACACCAAAATTTTTCTGTCATAACTTCTACAATACTTGACCGATTTTGATAGAAATTGATATGCAATGTCTTAGATAAATTAGCCACAAAGTACGATAAAATTTTCCAACTTCACGTAAATAATGTCGCCACACTACCTTGCAAAAACTTAAAGTACGGTAGCTGTTTTTGACAAACTGAAATAGAAGGATGTGAATGTTTGCCTTAAAACTCGAAGCTCGAATCCCTTAGCAACCATTTCAAATAAATAAGTAAATGTAATCGTATTGTGTGGTTAATTTATCCAAGACACTGCACACCAATTTCTATCAAAATCAGTCAACATTTGCTAAAGTTATGCACAAAAAGTATTTTGGTGTGTTTTTATGCCCCACAATGTAGTAATAGTAATAGCTACGATAATGTTTATGGTGCTGTCATCGTGGCACCAGAACTGCGAGAGTTCAACCGGTTCATTTGACGAATGTAGCACAAGCGACAGGCGGCCGCCGACGTTTGGACAAAGCCGATTAGCCTGAGCCTCCGATCCGCCTAAGCTGGTAGCGGTAGTACTACACTCACCATCGCCATTTATTACTACTCAGCCAAAAAGCTGAAACCGAAACCAACAACAGAGCTATAGCACCACACAGATACGCCGCTCACTGCCACCAGTGGGTCATACTGTGCTCCAGATAGCTCTGTCACCACACATTCTTAGCAACAAAAAGTGAGTGATACATGTTAGTAGTTATTCAGAGAACAAAAACTGTATATGAAACGTTCTCCTATGGTTCCACTTCGTCATCTCATGATCTGAACGATGTTTTGTTTCATTTGGCCTAGCATAATCTTAATCCTCTTGATTTCTGTATTTTAATTGTGTGTACAATTGCTATTCTGAATAAATAAACATGAATAATGTGTGCAATTTATTCCAAAAGCATTATCAGCCAAACAAATACAAGTTAGTTTCACATTAATGTTAGCGGCAAATGCAAATTCGTAAGTGGGTGCAAGTAACCGACATGACAATAAGGTAATAACAAGGGCTGGATAACGTACATGACTATTTGGCATGCCAGATTCAGAACAGCTTTCAACAGTGACACTGCAAGTGCTTGTGTCTATTGACTGACTGTCCGCAATCACAACGGAAGATTCTCCGAGATCGCTTGGCTCCAGTGACTGCACGGTCAGTGTAAATTGTCCACTCGGCAATTGCTTTAAAACAAGACGACGGTTCATCATGACGGCACCTGGAGGACTGGAATAGACTGGCTGACTACCTGACAGTGATGTACCTGTAGTGCACAGAACAGCATTACTGTCAGCTATCACAAAACTGCACACTGAACTAAAATATTACAAAACTAAACATAAAAGTACCGGGTTTGTCTTCATGATGCTGTGAACGTATCCACAGATAAACGAGGCACCTCATTTGGGTTTCCACAGAAGGGCAATTAACTGCTGAAAGTTAAAACTTGTAATTGTTACAACGTATGGCTATTTTATTATTTCAAGTTCAACCCCAACAAGAAACATGTTTTTTTCATCTTCGACAGCAAAAGAAAACATAAAAACAAGGCACAGACACTCAAACACTGTCACAAAAATAGATTATCAGAAACACATTTATACATTCACAAACACATTTTCATTCAGTCAACAGGTTTACATAACGAAAATGTATTTACAAATGTCAGTCAATCTTATTAGGCTATATATGCAGACCTGCGATAACAGAATTACAACTGGCCGCGGCTTGCAGCGTGTCACTGTTCCCATCACGGCTGTGATCAGTGTGGCCGTCACGATTGACTTCTACTGATGATGTACTCCTCACACATTCATCATTCAGCTCCACAAGCACATGCTGGTCATCACTGGACGTCCTGGCAGCTACAGTCTCACTCAGATGCGCTGGTGGTGGCTCTGCACGGACGCTGTCATCCAGGCACGAGACTGGAATTGTTACTACAGGTAATGGCAATGACTCAGCCATACATCACACAGAAATGCACGACAACCTAGCTCTGCAACACAGATGCATACATATCCGTTGTCATACAAGACGGCAGTAGAAAAGATATATTGCAACAGACTAAGAGAAAATAGTTTGGGGAAAAAACTACATAAAAGCAGCAAAAAATTCAGTTGGTGCAATATGACTACCATCTGATGCTATTCTATACCGCACCTATAACTTAATTGCACCTTGTATGCCTGCTTGATTAAACAACATTTTGATTCTGCTTGATTCAGTTAAAATCACAATTTCAAAATGAAACAAGAAATCTGAGCTAATGCTCATGAGACGCGCGACAGCATCAGCAAAATTTCGTACGCAGGTTGTCTTTGTATATCTCCAGTAATTTCAGCGAAAATTTACTCTCTAAGTGTGCACCGCAGCCTAAAACAGCGAAAAATTCATCAAAACCCCTATTTTGGGGGTTCAAGATCGTTCAAGGTCATCGATGTTGGTACCCCCGGAAGCTTACCGGACACTTCGGACCTAAGACACTTCGGACCTAGTCCGAAGTGTCGTAAGACACTTCGGACCTAGGTGCGAACTATTGAGACACTTCGGACCTAGGTCCGAAGTGTCCGTTGTACACTTCGGACCTACAGATGTAGGTCCGAAGTGTCCAACGTCTGTAGGTCCGAAGTGTCTCAAGAACTAGGTCCAAATTGTCGTGCTTTCTTTGGATAATTTTTTTATTCTTTATTTAGTTTTTTTTATTTTGATGAAATAATTATATCACAATTAAGCATTGTTCAGTGCTGTTTTTATTTTTGCATATTGTGAAATGGAAGCACAAGCTGTGGCGATTTCTTTGGACATTTTTTATTTTAATGAAATATTTTTGTAGTTTAATTAAGCGTTGTTCACTGCGGTTTTTTCACGAAATGTAGAGATGTATGTATGTACAAACATGGAATAGTAACGTGTATTGAAATGAAGCAAGACAAGCTGCACGTCGAGATGTATAAACACCTATAATAATACTTAATTCTCTTTGATTGTGCTGCAATGAGGCGACTTTAAAGGCAAGCCAGTCTACACGAGTCAGCGTTCAACTATCAGTAATTAGCGACCTCACCCATTTTACCGAGGTCCGAAGTGTCTCGTACCATTTTACCTGTCACACTTGCGCCACCACGTGGACTACATGTGCACCAAAACATGTTCGTAGTAACAGAAAAAATACACCAAAAATTCTAGGTCCGAAGTGTCTCGGACTTTTAGGTCCTAAGTGTCTGGACATTAGGACCTAGGTCGGAAATATTGAGACACTTCGGACCTAACTTTTTAGGCCCGAAGTGTCCTAGGTCTGAAGTGTCTTAGGTCCGAAGTGTCCGGATACCCCATCCTCCCCCAGAAAGCTCGTCAGCAGTGCTTGTTATGATGAGCAGCAAGTCTGTGTCTACCTGCAACCGTTCTCTTGCTAGATTGGACGACAGTAGCAGAAATCACACGTTGTCAAGGGGGTACCATTTGATGCGCTCGTACAGAGGACTCCTTGAACCTAGGGGGTCAAACCTTACATCGTTAAAATCTACACTTAATGCCAAACATTTCATATGCATGTTGTCCTGGTCTATGTTGAATGGTTTCGGTGCAATTCACTCTTAAAATGTGTATTGCAGCCTGAAATTGCGAATTTTTTCGCAATTTCAGGCTGCCTACGTAGTCAGCTGTGTCCACAGAACATTCAGAATGATAACGCTGTGTGCCATGGCTACAAGTACTAGGCTACCGGTGCCGACGCTGTGTTGCTAATAGTGTATTTGCATTCCGATATTACCGTTATACTACAGCCTTCAGCAGTGACTGGGTAACCAACAAGCACCACGACTTGATCAGTACTCTATTTATTTACTCAATTACGATGCTCAGTATTAGTAATAACTCATAAACGTAAACCAAAACAGACGCGGTCAAGGACACGTACACCACCGGCCATTGGTTCCCAGCGATTGGTCAAGGTATAGGTCAAGGTCCTGCGTTGTTTCTACACAACAGTCAGTAAGTAAGCGAGCAATTTATTCTACGCAAAAAAAGCTCGTCTTACCTGGGTCTTACAAAGTTACGAGCACGAGATGAAGACAGCTTACCACAGCATGTGATTGACTCTACAAGTATCAATGCGTTCAAGAATGGTCTCAATATTATGAGAAGAGATTCGATGGGCTTCTTCATGGACTGACTGGTCCGTCTGGCCCTACGGCCTCACATGTTTCTGAGGATCCCCTGGAACAGGTGCGGCCGCACCTGGTAAGTTACCTCCACAACCACAACTAGCGCAAAACAACAGCTGATACAGCTACTGCTTTATACATATCCAATCCAGCGAAATACTACTCCAGTCAGATATTGCTCATTGTACATAAATTTAGTCACCATAGGCTACCAGATATATTTGCATCTAACTTTGCTGATAATAGTCTCATTTACCAGTTTAATACTAGGGGAAAAAGTAACTTACATGCAACATCAATCCAGATCAGAGTTTGAAAAAAGATTACTTACATATAAATTACCAGACTATGTTGTGCAGGCAACCAGTACTGCTAGTTTTAAGAAACGTTTATTTAGTTTTGTTAACAGTTCAGGTGCGTTTTAACTTTGTAGTATTTACAGTGATGTGTAAACTTAGGGCAGCTGTGAGTGCTTGTGTACGAGCCTTGCTGTCCGGCTCACACTGTACCTATTGCTTTGTTCTATGTGTTTTTTTCTGAGCGAATAAAATAAATAAAATAAAATAAATATGAAGGCAGTATCCTATAGAACAATCTAGGAGATAATACCTTGAAATAAATCCACTCCACAACTGAATTCAAGTAATTTTGTTATTACATATTTGTGGTTATGGAGAATTAACTCTCTCATAATAACAGACAACAGGAGAAGATGCAGAAAATGAAGCCAAGGTGAGTGAAGAATGCAACTTGTTAAGTTTTCTCGAAGCTGGCCAGACGTGATCTGTGCTGACAGTAACAACTAACTTGAACTAGTAAAGTAGTCCTCCACTATGACATAAAAAAGTTGTTGTCAACCCACTGCTGAGTGCACCCGACTTTAGCTTGGCAGCTGCATTGACGAAACGCCATCTGTCTTCCATAGGTTGACGACATCCCTTATCCTCCTGGCACCTATATATAGGTGCAAAAGTATTAGTAGTTGTCGAAGATGCAAGATAGTTATATATCACTGTATCTTGCATCTTCTACTTGCAGTACTAAAAATTCTGCACGAAAGCTTTTATGTTCACCACACCAAGGTCACTTTAAGACGTGTCTGTTTCCTTGTATCTTTCCCAGGAAATCACTGACAGAAATGAGTTGGTTTCAGTAATCTTTATTCTACAATAAAAATGCTTCATTCCTTCCTGTTTATTTTTTCACCTTCATTATATGAAAGCTAAGCTACTCTTCAAAGTAGTCCATCGTTTTCTGGCACCCGCGTACATGCAGCTAATAAAAACCAAAAAAAAAACATTTGAGGTTGAAACAAAAGAGCTAACACAATGTATATGTATACTATAATATATCATCCACAATAATCTTATGGCAACAGTAACTATACATATTAACTGGTTTAAACTCAGAATAAACGATTCATAATTATAAAATTCATCATCACAAATACATACTGAAGTAATGCACGTCGAAGTTCTGTACTTGTTACATATTTGTACAAACTTCAGTAACTTACGTATTAGCAGCATAACAATGCCACAGAAACAGACCACGAATTGTGCACAGATTTGGACAAGAATAACAAAGCACAACTGTTAACTAATAAACAAACCACCGAGGCCATCTTTATCAGAACACGCATCATCTGAAAAACTATCAAATAACACAGCAAGAACTAATAACAATAATGTCCGAATAGCAATAACAATCTGTTGATTACTTCAATACAACAACGAGATAACTGGATCACCGAGGCCTTCAGCACAGCTTTGATTGGAGAGAGATTAGACAGAACCGGATTAACCATGCGGGGCCCCGGGCCTGTGGTAGTGACTGCAATCCCGGGATCCCGAATCCCGACCGTTTTTGCCAATCCCAAATCCCGTGATAGGCGGCATCCCAGTATCTGGATTTCGGGATTACAAAAATACGACAAATGATACTTTTTCGACTGTTATAGATAATAAAACAACCATTCTTGCAGTCTAATGAAATATTTAATGCACGCAAGAGTCCTTGCTGTGCACTGTAAGTTGCGTCTTGACAGTCACTCGCAAGTCCCTGTAATGCTATGTAATGGCTTACTTATTATTTCTATTGTGGACCTATACATGAAATAAGTCTGGGCTACAATAGGGGTACTAAATATCGACCAATCTGTAAGCCTAATCCTGAAAACAGGATCCTGGGATCGCAGGATTACAAATTTCTTAATCCTGGATCCCGGGATTCATTGCAATCACTAGCCTGTAGCAAAAAATAGAGCAAGGCCCTGTTCAACTGAAACAACCAAGTTCTCTCTTTTGCTATTTAAATGTGTGATCAATAAGAATATGCAACTTAAAAATCATTATTTCTAATTCCACAAAACAAGCAAAAAATATCAACTGACAGAAACAATAAGTAAGAGATGCAATGTTAACTGCCGTAGGGTGCCTATAGGTGTGGAGCGTGTAACATTGGCAACTTCTGCTACTAAACAATATAATCCAACCCTGAGATAATAAGACAGACAAAAGCAGCTCAAATCACTAAATACCAGTGCTGTTAGTCTGCGATTAAAAACTTCAACAGTAAGGCATTAACTGCACATAATACTATACCGGCAGCAGGTTATGTTTACTAGTAATACTACAAATATGCTGGTGTTCATTAAACTGGCCAATATTTCCAAAGTCGCTGTTAGAATATCAGACTGGATGCGCTTTCTGTTAACCAACCAACAGTATCAGAGCATAAACCGCTAGTAAATGTTATGTACACTCAGAGAAGGCAGAAACCAGTCAACCATCGACACAGTTAGCACAGGCTGACATACAGTGCAAGCCGCACCGATCAACACTTGCAATATATACAAACAAAACAACATTACAGAAACAAAACAACGATGCTTTGCACCCGAACACGTACAGTACGAATATCAATTAGGCACCAAACACCAGCTGGTTTCAACAACAAACAAACAAACGAAACGATCGGTCATGAGAAAACATAACAAACACAAAGCAGCTCAGTTGCACAACGCACACCGACAACAAATAATGGTACTGGCAGCAACAGTAACTGACATTATTACGGAGTCATATTGATTCGCCGCATTACAGGTCATGCCATCCATTGTATGCACTTCTGTCTGTCCTGCATGGGCTCCTAACTTGAGAACAGAAATGGACAGAAAAACCAAAACTGGTGTATACGCTCATCGGGACTGGTGTGACAATTTTGAGCTCAAAAGGTCAAAAACCAGGCTTAGGGTTAGAGTTACAAACACAGGTCGAGGCAGACCAAGTGGCAACAGTTTTCTAATTTCTACTGTGCCCTCGGCTAAAAGACTGATGGCGCATTACACAGTTTGCCCTCCTACATGCCTGTTATGTTTAGTTTTCTCGGTGGACTGGAACAAAAATATCTCTAGTTTACTCGTATGACTTGTAGTGCAGTGCAGCAGTGAAAGCTCGGTTGGCAATTGGTTCTAACAGTCAAACATGATCAGCTGTGAAAAATGCCCACCAACCAGGCCTCGCTACGAAACAATTGTCTGTACTGCACCGACTAGCAACTGGAGCAGAACTAGCACCGTGAAACATCTGCTTAACACCGAGTCACGGCTGAACACAATTTGTTATGTTTTGACAAGTTCACTAACCGCTGTGGCAGTGGCACGAACTTCATCTCCAAGAAAACTTACACAGAAACGCCGCCTCTCCAGCTCAAAATCTGCCATAAGCAGAAAAACAGCTATCAGTTGTGTGCTAAACTACGTTCCATTATGGCACCACCTCAATGTAATCTAATCGAGCATTATTCACCAACAATTTGATATAATGCCAGCTGAAAGCAGTTGCAGAAACAGTCAGTGTCAATCGGCTGTTGACTGAATCCAACAGGAGCATAATCTCGGACAGACAGCCGTTAGCGGTGACGACAGCACCTGTGACATGAAAGCATTCAGTTCATCATCTCCAGGACAAGTGCGTTCATTTTCACGTCTCCCTCTAGTGACAGACTGAGGAACTTGTCGGCGACGCGGGCGCTGACGGCACGCAGCGTCGACAGCTGGAGCAGCAGTCGACTGCAGCGATGCAGTGCCATCGGGTAGCGGCTTGTGATGTATGCCTCGAGACACGACAACAGACGGCCCTGAAGACTCATTATGCTCTGTCGGTCAACCACTCCAGCTGCGTCTGCCAATCACAAGCACCGCACACACACACACATGCACATAGGGAAATTGACCATCTTCACAACTTTTACTCACCTTATCCCTGTGGTCCCGCGGGCAGAACAACAACGTCTTACATTCATAGTCAATTTCAGGAAGCAATAAACATATATTGTACGTATGCAAAAGAATGGTTTCGTTGCTGAACAGACAGTCTGTATTAAAAAGCTAAGTTTATCCAAGCAGTCTTTCACAATTAAAAGATTAAGAAAACTACTTCCTGGAATGAGTAAGTCAAAACATGGTGCAACTCTTGTGCTGTGTCACACACAGTCACCAGCCAGTGAGAGTATTAGGCTGAACCAGAACGAGGCAACCACACTGTGGGACTGTGACAAGTCAGCTAGGCAGTGTAGCGGCTGGTGATCTGTTAGTAATGCTGCAGCATGGAGGGATATGTCAGTCACAAGCCGCCAAAGCAGCAAGCAGCAAAGTGCAGGGATGTGAGGTGGCCCTACTGTCAGCTGCAGGACAGATGTGTTACTCTACAGAGTGATAGGCGGTAAGCCACCTGACAATAACGTACAAACTAGGGAATGCAAACCCACAGAGTTTTTACAAACCCGGGTAGCCGACCTTTGCTCCAGACACCCGGTTCACCCAACAGTGACAGCGATAATGTGAGTGTGACTGAACAGTATTCTGCCAGTGATATTTTCAGTAACTTAATATTAACTGTAACTTAAAAGATTGGGTACAGTTAACTTTAACTTTAACTCAAAAGAAATTCATAACTTAAACTTAATAGTAATCGAAATGAAATCACCGATAACTAACT
>Ga0209052_1000301_pt1 | contig 15032 bp, 9 predicted proteins | sample WorMetHEROISLAND_2_FD_187409 | JGI IMG/M metagenome (GOLD analysis project Ga0209052, IMG submission 187409) | Marine gutless worms symbiont microbial communities from Max Planck institute for Marine Microbiology, Germany - Olavius sp. 4 HERON... | ecosystem: Host-associated > Annelida >...
CTACTGACCCACAACCTTGAACTTGCACACCTACCAACCCACGACCTTGAACCTGACCTTGCACAGCCACCAACGGATGACCTTGACCCTGCATTCGACCCTGCACACCGACCGGCCGCGGACCTTGACCTTGCACCGCTACCGACCCACGCCCTTGACCTCGACCTACTGACCCACAACCTCGGACACCTACTGACCCAGGACCTTGACCCAGGACCTGCACGCCTGCCGGCACACGACCATGACCTTGACTGACGGGCGCGATGAGTACCAGCAATAGTTGGGGCTTAAACTGGCACACTGCAGCACAATGCGGTACTATTATTACGAAACCGTACACGAGGTATCAGAATAGATATACACAAAAATAAATGAAAATCAAACAAACAATTAGCCGTATCCGTGGTCTTGCAGTACAAACTGGTGTCTGGCTAAGGAAACACAGAGATCAGCAGCACCAGCCTATGAGGCTTGCAGCTCGTGAAGGAGTTTACTTTACTTCCCGTATTAACACGACACGTACATTGCACACTGTGGCTGTGGGGCATAAAAAACACACGAAAATACTTTTGTGCATAACTTCAGGAAATGTTGACCGATTCTGATAGAAATTGGTGTCCAGTGTCTTGGATAAATTAGCCACACAGTGCGATTAAATTTACTTATTTATTTATCTAAAACAGTTGCTGAGGGATACGAGCTGTAGCAAAAGGCAAACATTCACATCATTCCATTTAAATTTGTCAAAAACAGCTACTTTAAATTTTTGCAAGGTAGCGTGGCGACGTTATTTATGCGAAGTTGAAAAACTTTATCGTACTTTGCGGCCAATTTATCCAAGACACCGCAGATCAATTTCTATCAAAATCGGTCAAGTATTGAAGAAGTTATGACAAACAAATGTTGGTGTCTTTCTATGCCCCACAGTGTATATATCGACCAACCAGCAGTGAAGTCAACTCACCCATGCTAGTTTCACTGGTCCGCCGTCGCTGGATGGACTCAGAGATCCAGCCAGCTGCTGCTGCTGCACCGGCGTCTGACTGACGGAACGTTGGTTGACGATCCGCCGCAGCAGCACAGTTGCCATGATCCACTGCATTGTTGTGGCTGTTGAACAGCGAAGCTGTGGGTGGCAACAACGTCATCGTTCTCAACGCCTCGCTGTATGCTGGCAGCGCTGACAACTCGTTTCCACCTTGACCTTGATCTACTGACCCACGACCTTGAACCTGACCTTGCACAGCCACCAACGGATGACCTTGACCCTGCATTCGACCATGCACACCGACCGGCCGCGGACCTTGACCTTGCACCGCTACCGACCCACGCCCTTGACCTCGACCTTGACCCACTGACCCACAACCTCGGACACCTACTGACCCAGGACCTTGACCCAGACCCTGCACGCCTGCTGGCACACGACCATGACCTTGACCGACGGACCCACGACCCTGAACTTGACCCATCAACCCACGAGTCCGAACCCCCGTCGACGAACCCCCAGCAAACTGTGCGTTGTTATTCTCCGAGGCGGAGAGCAAAGCAGCAGTAAAGCTGCCGGACTGCTGCATGTCAACCGGCAGCAGATAGCCGGCACCGTGGAACGCCGCCGCAGATGAAGGAGGTATGAACGAAGTCGTAACAGTCGAGACATTATTCCCTCCAGCCTCAAACACGGAGACATTGCCTCTAGAGCTGACAGATGGTTGCAATGACGGGTGAACGTGATCGGACAGAAAGATGCAGTTTATTCCGCCTTGTGACTGAAGGCACTGGCTGACGACTTCGCCGTCATCTTGTTCAGCTGCAGGCAGCACGCAGGCACGAGTCGACTCTGAACCCTGTTTGTAAGCCTCGGAACTTTGTCCGTAAGGTTCGGTGCTGTCTCGTGAGCTGCCGTGGGGCTGGTTGACGCAGTCCACCACCGACGCAGTCACCGCGGCAGTAGACTGGGGCTCGTCGGAGGATACGTTGGACTGCAAGGACTGTGGGTAGATGGACTTCCAGCGCTCCAACAACGTCCGGTCTTCGTCAGTCAACAACGGACCTTCAGACTCTGTACCTGAAACCAGTCAACCAGTATCACCGGTGACGCAAACAAGACTCTGTGGCAACACCAACAATCTTCCGCAGCTGCATCAAATCCTTTATCACAAGACATATGCACAAACTCCATGTACTGTAAACTGCTACAAAAAGGGGAAAAAAAACAAACTTGTGGAAAGCGTGTAAATGATCACAATAATTAACCTGTAGTTAACCTGTAGTTAATTAACCTGTAACTAATTACGTCACCGCATTTTCGAAATTAATTAAGTCTTCACGTATTGCAGTGGATGACTGGCTGAGTGATGCAGTATCATCGTCAGAGATGCATGTTTGGCATTAAACAGTAGAGTTATCTAGACATATTTTAAGTACTGCAAAAGATTAGATTAGAGGCTCCAATAGGTCTAACCCAAACTCACGCATTTCTTAGTAGTAATAATAGTAACAGTAAGCAAGAAGGTTCATGGTGGTGTTATCATGGCATAGCCACGCGAGAGTTCATCCAGAACCAATACAAAATGGTAAGATAAAATAGATTTTAAGAATGACAGACTTTTACTGTTGGTCTTCTTCTTGCGTTTCTCCATCGCTCGCTCACGTTTCAGTCTTCGCTGTTCCTCGCGCTCTCTCTGCCGTTGCAGAGCTGTGACGCCGCGACTCAACTTGCTGCAACTTTTTTCACTCAACTCTGCAACACAACACGGTGAAACACTGCTGCAACTCTCTGCAAGATTCTGCAACAAAACGAGAGACATTCTCAACGCTAGCTGTGCAACTCTTTTTCACTCAAGCTCTGCTGTATCATTGTAAATATTGAGGCATGTCATCATCATCATCATCATCGTCATCGTCATCAACAAGGCTTAGTGTCCACTTACAAGGCTATCACACTTCCAGAGAGGTACTGAACAGATGATGTACAGATTACAGGTATCCAGATACACGGTTATAATAGTCCCCCTTCCCATTTTCATTTACATTTCCCACTTTTGTGGTAAGCACGAGATGAGTAAATATGAATACGGACATAGGAGTATTTTCTTAATCAGAAATAACGACAAAATCGTAAATCGAACGAACATTATCACGACTAAATATGTAAAAACAATGGGCATACATCATCATCGGTTCATCAAATAAATGAAAGCTGAGACAAACAAAAAAAGCTATCAATTCATGTACGTTCTAGATGTGTACTCACCGAGCCTCTGTCGCCTGCGGCCAGAGTTGAGCAGAGCGGCTTTGATGCGCGATTTAGCGTCATCAGCTTGAGGCATATCGGTGTTAACAACGAGTGAATTAGACCCCACTCTGCCAGTACTGCTCTGTGTACAGCTAGCCTCAGTTACAACAGTAGAGTCGGTCCGACTATCAGCAACAAGAGTAGTGTCGGTCCGATCGTTGTTGCTGCCGCTTGTATCGCGACAAATTTCTGCCTGCAACGTCACGTCGGCATCGGCGATACGCCGAGCACTAAGCATTGCGACGTCATCGGGCTGCGGTTCTCTGGTGGCGCTGGGCATTTCCACGGAATTTCCGCCGACCTCGACTTTCGCAGCGGAAATACGGGGCACCTCAGAAAGTTTCACTATGCTACCTGTCATGCCGACATCAATGACAACATCGGCGCCGGTCGGTGCTTCTGATTGGCTGGAGGAACTGCGATTGGCGGTTGAACTTGTCACAGGCTGATATTTTTCACTGTCGCCGTCAGCAGACAGTGAGTTACTGCTGTTGCCGTAGGTGGTAACCGGGCGCAGAATGTAAGACGTTTGGCACGGCTGTAGTTTAGGACGCCGGTAGTCCGCCATCTCCACTGTTATAGCATCACGCAACGCATCGCCGTCCATCTCCTACAATGAACGCACGTCCAATCCATTGTGAGCAGTTTCAGATCACGCTCCATTCACACATTTCTACGGAATTCAATCAAAACCGTTTAAAATCTTAATCTTATAAACATGGGACAATATGCTTCGTTGCTCTCTCTGATGCTTTTGTATGGGCGACAGAAGGTCACTGGAAAAGTTCTGCCATGGAAAATGCAAAAAAGTTTAGTTCCGCAGATTGGCGTAACCTCTAGTAACTGAACTCGGAAAAGTTGATTGTACTCCGTAGCAACTTTTAGCAAAAGGTGCCAAACTGTTTTGCACTAAAAACATGTCTTCTGAAGTTCTGCAAAGACGATGCCTGGTAAACGTTTTCCAATCTGCTTCCCAAATCTTAACATTTTTCCTAGCAAACTACGCTGCATTAGAACACAAATATTACATCGATAACGGCAACATAATACAACAACAACGTGTGGCCTACCTGGTTCTCAAAACTGAAGTCAAACACAGGAACACAGATCGGCTCATCGTCGGGGTCGTGGTACCGGCTGAGGTACGGGTCTTTCAAAGCATCTTCAGCCGATATCCGAGAACCGGGTTCCATCTTAAGCATCTGACCAATCAGCCGCACGGCCTTTGCACTGGCCAATGGGTACAGCTTCTGCAGGTCAGCTGGATCCTTCTTAGGAAACCCTGCACAGAACCAGTTTATTGTCTGTAGTCGTTGTAAGTATGGTCAGTCTTGTCATATGGATGTGAAACTTGGACAATCTCAGAAACAATGAAAGAGAGGCTGAGGGCAGTGGAAATGTGGTTTTTGAGAAGGATGCTGAAAATTTCGTGGATGGAGAAAAAGAGTAATCTGGAAGTTCGGAGAGCTGCAGGAGTTCAATGTACGTTAATGATAATGATCAGGCAAAGGCAGCTTGATTTCTTTGGACACGTCATGAGAAGGCAAGGTTTAGAGGCACTAGTGGTAACTGGAAAAGTAGAAGGGAGATGAGCAAGAGGACGACAAAGACAGAAGTATTTGGACAGTCTATGTACATGTTTGGAGGATAACGTAAGCCCAACCCAGCTCATCAGGGCGACAGAAGACAGACTGCTCTGGCATGAGATGGTCGCCAACGTTGTCAACGACGACACGGCACCTTAAGAAGAAGAAGAAGTCGTCCATCAATGCTGGTTCTAACTACAAGCACTCAGGAGTTTACTTTCGGAGATTTACTTGCCCTACAGTGACTCCGAGAAAACACAAACTCAGTTTTTGCTTAACTAGTCCTTTTTTCTGCATTTACTCCACAGTCGGCCATTCCTGAAAAGTGAACTCTTCCGAATTATTGTGGCACAACGTTTACAGACCAGAGCCGCCAGTCACATTTCCTGCCATCTGACGAAAAACATTGAATGCTGCATTCCAGTGGGCTCGTGAGCTCGTGTTTATGAACTCGGTAACTCATACGACTTGTGGTGTCCGTCCCGGTAAACAGAGTCGATAAACTTATAATTTTGACTTTTGAAATACGGTGAATAAATTCTGAACAAACTTTCGACAATGAGACAGTTACACAAAGCTGCCTGTGTGCATGTATGTGTTAGACTGTCAGAAGAGAGGTGACTGGTTTGCAGTTCAACCGCTCTAACACAGCAAACTTTGCTGACTGGCATTCATCATGTAAACATCCAGGAAAGCTAACGAAAGTTAACGTTAATGCATTCTCAGAAACAGTTCAGTTCTGAGACAGTGTTTCAAGAGACTATGGTGCCAGGTCTGTATGCAAAAGATGCACTACAGAACTCAGTTGCATCTAACAAATCACACTTGAAGATAGATGCTTTATTTCGTATATCAGCCAGTGGCTCAATTAGTACAATAATAGTCACAGTAGTACAATGTTAACGATGATACAGTAGTATGTACATAGTGTTTACATAGACATTTGAAACGCTGCCAACGAGGATTAGAAAATATAATGAAATAGTAACACTTGGCCTAATCAAAATGTTCTAAACAATAAGAAATGACAGAATTTTGAAATTTATTTGTCCTAGCTGGAAGCAGTTCGAATGTCTTGGCGTGGCAGTCGGCCTGTCACTGACTTATACCTTGGAGAAAACGTCTGATGGTATTTGATGTGGTCATGTTGACGTAGTTGTCAGACACTGAACCAACCACGCTGAATATCAACTCCAACTGGTGCTGGTAACTCTGACCTGCAACAGCCCGAAACAATGCACTGAAATAAGACATTCTGTAGCATCGCCACAATGAATGTAACACCAAAGAAGCATGCTTGACGTGGACAAAATGGCAAAAATATACATTGCTTTAATTTGCTGCATAACTGAAGTCATACGGCAGCCAGATGTGCAACCAGATAATCGTGTAGATGTACTATAATAGTATAAGTATCATAATATTAATTCATTTTAATCATTGGCATCCATCATTTGTTATGTCTTTGATTGGAAGCTAAACCTGGAGGTATTACAGAACCAACTGCACAACAAGCAGCTGTTTTCACGCACGGTCTTCGTACAAAACAAGTGATCCGTATGCTGAAAATGTTGTCACGATCATAGCAGCAACAAAGCAGGATTTATTTTATAACAGGGTGACCACTCTTTTTCAAAAAGATTTTCCATGACTTGTCCATGACCAAAAAAATGAAAATCATGGCCTATTAACACAACATATTTTTCCAAATAAACGATACACGACTTATGAACGCATATAGTGCTGTCAAGAAGATAAAGCCACTGGTGTATTTACACATGTTTACAAATATTTCACAACAGTCTGTCCAACAAGACTTCATCCGCTGTTCTTGAGCTCTGGCAGCTCTGCTTCAACTATTCATCAACATTCAACAGCAGTCACTTCTGCGCTCTTCTCCTTCTCTGACCTTCTGATGCTGTCAAGACAGAATTTCTCGGTACATTTGTAAATATTCCATAGAATCCATGACATTATGCTTATTTTCCATGTCTTCCTAAATTTTAGGACTTTCCAGGACCAGTGGTCACCCTGTTATAAACTCAACTCAACCGAAATTCTTTGACAGGCTCAAGGCCCAAACAACGAAACAAAAAAGACAGAGGACAGATGGAGAGACAGCAAAAATGGCACAATCTAGATTAATGTGGCACGACCTGTATTAATATCGCATGACCTAGACCAGACTTCAGTGATAAAAATTAGGTTGATTAACAAACAAGCAATAAAAGATCATGTGGATCATTAAACTGGGACCAATTTACAAGTCCCATCTACTGCAGTTTACTGATGTCATAAAGGGGATGTCAGATGATCGATAAAGTTGGCTAACTTTTGTGGGCGTGGTTTAGTTGCCCAAGGAAATCAGCTGATAAAATTGTTGAACCATGACACACAGCCAAATTTATCGTTTGCAACTTTGTACGATATCAGCCAGCTTCACGAATACACAACAGCAGAATGCCAATCGCAAAATGATACTTGCATTATTTTTTCGCAATCTAGTGAACGAAAATAAACATTATAGAATAACGAACAAAATAAAAAACTAAAACAAATATTAATCTCCCACTGTAAACAATCACCATGGTGATCAATATCCAAAAAGGTGGCTGATTTTATTGTCGAGAATAAAATGTGTTCCATGTTGGAAAATAAAATCGAATGATTTCATTGGCGGACAAAATCAACCGATTTTTGCATGACAGATGACAGATTTTTGTTGGCCGACTTTATTGGCAGACAAAAAACAGCCAACTTTATCGATCGTCTGACATCCCCCCTAAGACTGCTTCACGTTATTGTCATTTAGAATTTCATTGCAGCTAGTCTTACCGGGGAAGAGATGTCGACGCCCAAGCATCTCAGCCAGAATACAGCCGACCGACCACATGTCAACGGCTGCCGTGTAGTTGAGTGTGAGAAGTATCAGCTCAGGAGCTCTGTACCAACGGGTTGCTACGTACTGCGTCATCTTTATGTTGTGGTCATCGGGACTGGAAGAAATGCCGCGAGCCATGCCTGAGTATTCACACAGTTACTCACTAACTCACTCACTCAGAGACATCCTGATGCCACACAATACAATACTGTACCACTCCACCACCTTTGGCCAGTAACAGTTTGGACTGTTGAGCCCTACGACAGATACAATCGCAAAATAACTCAAAATGTATTTGCTGTCTGCTAGCACCTGATCTAACAGGAACAATATAATTATGCAAAACACACTTGTAGACTTCACCGTGTAACACAGATTGAAGGCAAATTATCGCAATTTGCGCTGTGCCGGCCCGTTTATTGTGTGTGCATGAAATCGTGTGTTCCAGTGCATTCATATCATTTTCCAGTCTGGCTATCTGTTATAAAAAGCAGATTGACTGATGGAAATCTACACATATACACTCATTCCATTTCCACTGGCTGAGCTGAGCAGCATCATTAAGTGAAAGCAGTGCCGTAACTAGAGACTCGGGGGCCCCTAGGCAATCCGCTCCCTCCCCTTAGAAGTAGGCCCCCTCAAATCCAGCTAGGGGATCTGGGGAGCGCTGTAAGCTCCTCCAGTGGGGTCTGGGGTGGAGCCCCAGCCGAAATCGAATTTGGTGCATTTTAGCCTTAAAAGATGACATCTGGTGGCAACAATTATAAAGATTTTCCTTGGAAGCGACTGACCAAATTTTGTGCATGTATGCGTATCATTCTGGTTTACTAATTTTACATCAGTAGAATTTAAATTTAAACCGACGTTTATCTGTGTTTGCTGCTGCAGTGCTGCAACGAAATATTCGATGGTGTGAATAGTTATATTACTTTTTTGCTTGGCACTCGGGGGCCCCTTACACTCGGGGGCCCCCTGGACTTTGCCTACCCTGCCTACCCCATTGTTACGCCACTGAGTGAAAGAAATCAAGATGTAATGATGATACAGCACACGATGCATTCAGACAGCATGACACACAGCAGTAATAAAGCAAAGCATCCTACCGAAATCACCAATCTTCAGTTCACAGTTTTCGTTGACAAGCAAGTTGCTTGGTTTGAGATCGCGATGCACAATGTTAGCGGAGTGGATGTATTTCAGTCCACGGAGGATCTGGTAGAGAAAGTATCGCACGTGTTCATCGGTCAACTCCTGCTGCGAATAGATGATGCGATGCAAGTCACTTTCCATCAGATCCAGAACGATGTACACATCGCGGTACGTCTTCAACTTATCAGCGCTCGGCTGAAGGATGTCTCGGATGCTGATTATGTTGTCGTGGCGAAAATGTCTGAGGATCTTAATCTCACGGTAAGTACGCCTAGCAACGGTGACTTGTCCAAAGATGTCGGGGATTTTCTTGATGGCAACTCGTTCGCCACCGCGGCGCTGGTTGATTGCCGAACACACCACGCCATAGGCACCGGTGCCAATGTTTTCAAGCGCCACATAATCTGTGCCGGCTAGGTCAAATCGGATCTCCAGTGACTTGGTATTTAAGGCTTCAAAGTTACTGGCAGCCACTGGATCTTGCATCATGCATCATTCACCAACCAGCTCCAGATGGCCGATTCCTACCATCGTTCCAACTAACGAACATCATCGTTGTCAAAGCAGCAACTGTGTTTCGTTGTCACCGTGCAGCAAACATCTGCAAAACAGAATTATTGCTGTTATGTCTCACACATGAGAGTTTTGTGCTGTTTTACAATGTAAAAATCAAAGCACTATTTACTGCTACTCTGGATCCAAAAGTCTACAGCACAAGAGTGACTGACAAATACATTCATCGACAGTGTAATCGTAGTATGCACACAACTTTTGGCTCTGGAGACACTAATCAGTTTTTATCATGTTGACTTGAGATTAGAGTTCCAATGGTGGTAAACAAAATAACTTACAAATTACTAATTCACGGACAATAAGGAAAACATCTACGTATATTAAACTTACATTTAGAGAATATTTAAAAAAAACAATTTCGGTCAGAGATGCTAATCGTACTACAGCTGATGAGTCACAAGCATCAAATATGATTGGTATTTTGTAAAATTTGACAATATTATATACCCGTCAGAACGATCGTGATGTCCACCACGAATACACAGATTTAGCTGCTACACACAAACTAGTAATAAAAATAATAATAAACAAAAACAAATAAAACGTAAACAAACATAGAAGCTTAAGCAAACTGTTTGTAAAATATGTAAAATATATACTTGTAAGTTCATCAAGTCAGCAGCGTTTAATTTTTGTGAATCACGAACGTATGCTTCTGTCTCTAACAATTACTAAAACAACTTTGACGAATTAACTAGTCTGAGACTGAGAGTGAGCGTGTGAGTACTGAGTAGTTGCATAAACGGCACAAATGGAAAAAGTGATTACAAATAAACCGCTTTGCGCAGCTCTAATCTAATAACGACAAACTGAGAGCAATATTCTATGGTAACTAAGCATGGCGGTGGTTTGACATCGTAAACAACGTTGATCTAAGTGCCATTTTCATAGAATGACGACATTTAAGGAGGTATTAAATGTACTGATATATTAAGTTAGTTTATGCGTAATGGTTGCTTGTAATTTCTGCGAGCTAATGTGACTAAATATTGGTATTTTGCACTCGCACTTGTCGCTGGCTGTGTCAATGCCACTGCAAGAATAATCTGCTGAGATTCCGAAGTCTGATGGGTCGGTCTATGGACATTTGTGTTCCTCGACCCTAGAGGCTGTTAATTCAGCCTCGCCTGGTGAGTTACCTGGTGAGTTACATATCTAGACAAAATGTTAGACAAAATGTCGTCTCAGATGCTATACAGATATACTGATTCTGTCTGAAGGGATACCGTAGGACGAAACAGCTAACTACGTAGGCTAGCATATATCAAGCTAGCCTACGTAGTCGACTGTGTTCAAGCAATGATAACGCTGTGTTCCATGGCTAACTTCAGGCTTATTCGGTTTATCACAATTCCCATAATGCACCCGTAATAAGGTGTCTCCCGGTTCCGCTTTCTGCTAAATGTACCACGGATTTAAATATTCATCATGTAGCGTAGAATAAAGATTGTATTCATATTACAGGAACCAGAATCAGAAGACACCTTATTACTGATGCATTATGGGTATTGTGTATGGAGAATAAAGGTGTGAAAGTGAGGAAAAATACACCCATATGTGGTTACAAGAGCTGCTGATCTAGATTTCTAGGCAGTCAGCCTGTACACGAGACACCGCAGTCATACCCCCGGTGGTTGGCTGCCGTTATTTTGTGTCCATACATTTCTGTCGCTGCTACATAGCGTCGCCGTTCTTTGGCCGGTGCCAAATTATACTGCTTGATGACAAATGCATGTGTGTGAATAATGTTGCTTGACAGCAAAACTGCTAATACTGAAACCCATGACCTCTCGACAACATAAAAATGAACAGTACATTACTAGTCAATAGTGTTGGCTCACGAGGCTCAGTCATAAGTTCATAACTGTCTGAGATTGGATCATGAGATAGAGGGTCTATAGCGAGAGTGGACGTGAGTATTCACATTGTAAATTCCTGGTGATTGGCTCTTAGTCATTGCTGTATGAGAATATTTGTGGTGTCTGTCGGTTTGTCTGTGGACAGGATGAATCAAATACAGCTAGAGCAGACCGTAGCCGAAAGCAAGATGTCTTGAAAGAACTGCAGTTATTGCGCACCAAGTAATTTAGAATCATGAACATTGTTATTATTGTTCTTAGAATACAGTGCAGATGAGAAAAGGAATAGTGTGCAAATGTGTATTGTGTATTCTAGTTTTGGTTTTGTGATGTTTTCTTGCTGTTTTTTTATTATTTTAGATTACTTGTTTATTCATTTTTTATATTACTCATCTTGTGTTATGTTTTCTTATTGTCATCTGTATGTGCTGCCTTTTCTCACAATAAATGATTTATTGACTGCACCAAAGGAAGAAGGCTATGTTTTTACATTTGTCCCGTCATTTATTTGTTTGTTTGTTTGTCAGTGAGATCACTCAAAGAATTGTGAATAGAATAAATAGGTGATTTTTTTGTGTTGGGTCGGCCATTGTCCAAAGGACAGTAAACTGTACATTTTGTCGGCAGTCCACATCATGGTCCAGATGCAGAAATTTTTGTAAAGGATTTTTATTTTACCATTTCAATTTCTATACATGACCCAGATTGTCACCATTGAAAAGTGCAGTAATTACATTGTCAGGACTGTCCAAGAGAGACTGGAAGGATTGTGTATTCTATCTTATCGTGACAGTGTACCTGATTCTGTGTCGCAATACCGGCAGCAAAATTTGCGCAGCGTCATTTACGAAAACGTCTGCAGACGAAAGTTAACGATGCTTTGATAAATAGTTGAGTTTTGCGACAGCGTATGGAGAGACCCAGTGTGAGTGATATGATGACGGTTGTGTGGATGCGATGGCCATAGAGTGTCTTTGATAGCGTTTAGCAATATCAGGGTTGGAAAAATCATGATTTAAAAAAAATAAAAAAAAATCAGATTTTTTGGATTTAAATCGGATTTTTTGATTTTAAATTTTTTTTGCATTTTTGTGCATTGTTGTTGCATTAAACAATTTAAACTGTATTGTGATTTGCACGTTGCACAGAAGTAAAGTTCCTGAACCAGTGACTATAAGCTGAAATCAGTCGTCGACGAGTTGAATAAGTTGAATAATGGGCAGAATAAAACAATACACTTCATTCTGTTTATTTACTTTATTATAATTTTTCATTGGTAAGTGAAATCGTCAATGCGATTTAAATAACTCGATTTTTTAGACGAAAAAATCAATTGATTTAAATTACGATTGAAATCAGTGATTTAAATCACACTGATTTAAATAGGCCAAACCTGAGCAGTATGTTGATTGTTGCAGGGAACAGAACCTGGAGCGAGAAAGATGTGCACAGTTGTACAGCCGACGTGGCAGCGTACACGCCGAGTTTGCTCAAATGCAGCAACTTGAACAAACTTCCACAGCAAACCGCAAAACAAACAGTAAGCACTTGGATGTCGCTCTGTTAATGGTTTATTTAATTTTAAATAAGTAAGCGAATTAATTTATAAAGCACTGGGGTCTAAGAATTGAATCTGAGTCAAGTGGTCAGCTTTGTGCTGGTGTGTGTTGTTTGTGTCATTTTTGGTTATGAATATTGCACAAGGCATACACATTTTATTTGTTCATAATTTGATAAGATGTTCGGTAGTGCATTGTATATTATTATCAGGTTTAGTCTTTTGTGTTTATTACAGTTTATTTCAGTTTCATACATTACTTATTAACTCAGCTGGTTAAAGCCCAGATTTCATTACGTTGACATCCCCGAGATGTCCTCGCGACGTGTGTCATGTGGATGTCATGGAGAAGTCGGCGACTTGTCACGGGGAAGTTGCGGACGTGGATCATGTTATGGTGAGGATGGGTAAGGTTCGGGGTTTCAGATCATCGCGACATGTCGAGGTGGCTTGGAAAAATCTCGTGACAAGTCGTTCTAATGGAATTTGAGAACGAACGTGACACTACAAATGGACTTTGGCATATTGCGGACGTGTCACGGGGAGAAATGGTGAAGTCACGGACTTTCCCAAGACAAGACATGGGGAAGTCCACTATGCTGCAGACAAATTAATGGGGATGTCACTGACTTGTCGCGGACGTCACAGGGAAGTCGGCGTAATCGAATTTGGGCTTAAACAAATGCAAAAGCTAATGGTAGCAGTAGTGTAGTTGATTTCAGTGGATGTCACAATGAAAGTGTTGTAATTATTTCACTGCCCAGGTCTGAAACTACAGCAGCAGCTGAGCAAAGCCAAGGATGCCGTGAGAAAGTTTCAACAAGAGTTGGAAAAGATGACTCCAACACCAGACTGTATGTTTCCACTGGCCAGCTCTACTGTACATACAGGGTGGCTCAAAATAAAATACCCCAGCAGACAATATGCAATTTCTCCGCAACCAGCTGCCCGATTTTAAAAATTCTTGAAGCTGCTTAATCCTGACACTTCTCCGAATCCAACAGTGTACAATGTACCCACTGCACCTTAATTATGCAACCACACTACCATGTAAAACATGCTGCCTTGTTGTTAAACTTGCATTCTGCTTGGTAATGTAAGGTGACTTGCAAACACAGCATTACATGCTGTTTTTTACATGCAGGTTTTTCCATTTGCACTCTTTCTCTATCCAGCTTGTCGTGACTAACCAGAATGTGATATGCACTGATTTGTAGCATAGGCCGTACCTAGGCAAGCTTCAATCCTAGTCATCGTTTGATCCACCTTTTTTCTTATCTTTACTTTTCTTTGCTTTCTGTTTTTTTTCTTTTAGTAGCATTTTAATGCCACAGCGATACATTATCTTCCTCAGTCAGACTTTGTGTTTATTTTTTGCCGGTAAGCCCTATCATTTTCTGGCGAAGTGTGTCATAGTTTCTGGTACCAGACGTTTGGTGCTGGTTGCTGGCGCCAGAAACCAGTACCGGCAACTGGCGCCAGAAAACTGTCCAGTGTGTCATCATTGTCAGTCAAGTGAAACAAATGCTCTAACTAATCTGCCGGTGACCTCCTTTGTCTTCTTCCTGTCACACAAATGTGTTCCAAAGCAAAAGTGTTGTTTCGGTTGCCTTTTGGACCAGTGAGAGGTCATTGAGTGCAGATGTCCTGCTAGAGCCGTGTTGAACTCCAGTACGTCTCAACATGACAACTGGGTTTCATTCACGCTTTTCACTTCAGCCAGTCGACATATCACAGGCTGAAATTTCTAGTCAGTCTTCATCATTAGCTGGCAAATGTAACGCACAAGTTGTTAGTTCACAGCTTAGTTCAGTTCGCAGTCCAGCCAGTGATAAGTTTCTCGCTATGCTTAAGATAGCTTTAATAGTGACGTTTGATCAGCAGTGGTTTAGAATAAGTAAGTAAGTAAGTAAATAAATTTATAAAGCGCACAATATTGTCAGCGAGAAACTCGCCGAATCTGAGGCGCTGGGGTGAGGCGGGGCACTAAAGATGACCAGAGGTCGAAAAAAGGAAAGTTTTGAGTTGGCGACGGAAAGAAGCTATTGAACAACTATTGCGGATATCAAGAGGGAGAGAATTCCAAATGGTAGGGGCAGCTACGGAAAAACCTCTAGAACCAAAACAAGTA
>Ga0209052_1000303_pt1 | contig 15023 bp, 14 predicted proteins | sample WorMetHEROISLAND_2_FD_187409 | JGI IMG/M metagenome (GOLD analysis project Ga0209052, IMG submission 187409) | Marine gutless worms symbiont microbial communities from Max Planck institute for Marine Microbiology, Germany - Olavius sp. 4 HERON... | ecosystem: Host-associated > Annelida >...
GTTCTAAAAGTTGTAACTTTCGGACGAACAGCTGCAAATTTCCGACCAAAGAAATTATGGGTGACAAAAGTTCAATTTTACCCCTAAATTCCCCCCAAACGAAAGATTGTCAGCCCCAAATTTTGTATTTTTGGAAAGTTTTCAGACTACAATTTTTTTCCAACAAGCTGAAATTTAGGGGCAATTGGCCCCCTGCACCGATGCTACTGACGAAAACGGATGATCATGCAGACGAAAACAAGCAGCTGAGACCTGCAGAGTGTTGAGAGGTTCGTTCATTGAGACCGGCATTGAAATCTTGGACAGATCTTTGCCGATGTTTCTGAACAGAAGACTCCACAGAGTGCTGTCAGTTTCTGCCGCAGTAGCAGGTAGTCTGCTGCGGCGTCGCGTCAGCTCTCCGTAGCCGTCCTCTGCCACATTGCAATAGCCATCAATGATCAATCAATCAATCAATCAATCTATCAACGAATCGATCGATCAATGGACGGATCAACTCATCAGTGGATTAATCAATGGATCGACTGAAAGACAGATTGGTTGATCGATCTATTTATCTATCAATCCATTAGTCAATCAATCAATAATCAAACAACCAATCAATTGATCAATCAATCAGAGTTGAAACATATGATATAAAAAAGTAAAGTTAGGTTGTATTATAGTGCAGTCTAAAGCTTAGCTTAATCTAGCGCACTTAATTACCATAACCACTTAGGCGCCGAAAAACTCCCTTTTGTAACCCAGTTTCTTGGAGCTGAGACACTAGGGAGGCAGTGTGTGTAAACAACTTGCCGAAGGTTGCTACCCAATGGAATAGTGGCACGACCCAGGATTCGAACCGGGGTCACCGAGCTCGAATTCCAAGTGCGCTAACCACTAGACAATTGAGCCACACAACTAGACCATTGAGCCACAAATACTACACACTTCAGCTAAAACTGCTCTAACTACTACTTCACTGACTGTTGCATAGCTAAGATAAGAAATATTGTTTCATTAAGACTTATTTCCCCAACTGGGGTCGTGTGCCTAATATTTCCTAAGTACTTCCTTACACACTACTTAAACGAGCCTATAAATATGGTTATTCGTGCAAACTGCATGCCATTGAAAATATTGCCTCTGAGGCTGATAAGTCATTATTTGATAAGGTATCGAGTCAGCTTCATTGCTTGCACGGTCTTCTACCCAGTATGAGGGCATATGGTTGCCTTCAGTCTCGGGGGCACTCTTATGAGTTACCCAGTTGTACACTTGAATTGCACAAAAAAATCCTTTATCCCACGATGCTTGTAAAGTAATAGATATATAATATATATATTCAACTTTATTCACCAAACATAATGGTAGCATATGTTTTTTTAACTCGTTTGCGATACTGGATGGTTTGTACTAGTGCCCTATCGGTGCTTTAGTGGCATTGTTATTTCAGAGACAATTTGTATTTCATTTGATTTTTTTTCTTTTCCCTGTGTTTTATATTACATTAAGTTACATTACATTACATTAAGTTACAACCAGGTATATGCCAGTTCATTGTCACTCTTGTAATTGTTCTTTTGCTTGCATGTACGTTTGCTATATGTAAGAAAATATTACTTACTTACTTACTTACTTACTTACTTATGCACACAATTCAATGAAAAAGCCAGATACCTCTGTCAATAATCTGTTCTTGTATATCAGTCATCCCTTTGCGTGTTTAGAACAACTTACCGACATCAAGCCAGATATCAGCTGGCTCCGTATCTGAATATTCGCCATTCTCATCCTCCCCTTCATCATCTTCATCCTCATCATCATCATGTTCCTACCCATACAACAACGCCAGTGACAGACGGCCGTGAAATCACAGCAGGATTCCATGCAGCGAGTTCAAGCAAACATTTTTCAAGGCACTGAGTAACAGATTATCATCGGTGCATTCAACTGACTCATTTGAGAAATGTTTACAAAAAATCTGCGAAAAACGTTTCAAAATACCTTTAGAAGAAATACCCACAACTTGAACATATGAAGTGGCAAGTACACGTAATCCATTGCACAATACCAACACACCACACACAGACATACGACACAAACATTGTAATTTGTATTATTACATCATCATCATCATCATCATCATCATCATCATCATCATCATCATCATCATCATCATCATCATCATGACTACTATTGTAATGATACTGACCTCCTCACTGTCATCGGAGCTTGATTCAATCTGCTCAGCAGCATCGTAGAATTCCGCCATGCTTTCAGCCGACATCGACTCTGCCAGCAAATGATTCTAACCACACACAACAGAAAACGTTTCATCGGCCATTCTCTCCAGCTTAATACGCACTAGTTGCTAACGCAATGCACCAGAAATGCAAAATGTAAAACATTATGCTACTGCTAAACATCAGTGATGCCCCAAATGTAAAGTTAACAATAAACAGCATTCATTGACAAGACTTTTTCTCTGAGATTTACCTCACTTATGGTCAATTCTCTGACTTTTCCCTGACACCTGTCAAATTCCCTGACCTCTCTAGATTTTCCAGACCAGTGGTCCGTCACCGTGATATATAAGAATGCAGTGAAGCTTATCTTGTACAGAAGAAACGAAACTTGCCCTCCTGGAACTCGTCTGCAGTGAGATCTGCTGTAATGACTCATCTCTGTACGACGATGGCATGAGAGTTGATTCAGTGATGGAACCGAGCACTGCAGACTCTGCGTGGATTCTCTGCAGTCGTCGGCGTAGCTCGCTGTTCTGCTGCAAGGTCTGCAAAGATAATCCATAACTAAAACTAGAAGCACTCAGAAAGCACAAAATCCTCCGAGACTTTTTGTTTCTTGATCTGTATCTAAAATGTGATCCAGATCACTGTCAGAATTTAATAATATGTTTGTTTTCCGACACTCACAAACTTTTTTTCTCAAATTTCACTCACTTTTTTGGAGAAATGACAAACACAAGAAAAGCCATGACCGTCTCCTTTAGCAGACGTAAGTAAACATTTTATTTTGCTGTTAATAAAACATGCTTACTGTGATAAATTAAAAAAACAAACGAAACTGCAACACATCAAAAAATACTTGCCCTAGTACATATGCATTTCACATAACAAAATAAATTCACTTCATGCAGCAGACAATCCCAGACTGACAAAAAACATAAATATAAATTTCACAAAGTACTGTGCCAGGAATGTGCCTGAAAAAGTCCTGATCCAACAATTTTAAAAAGTTAACTGCAGTAACTCTGTCTAACCTGCACTATCTCTAACTGACTGACGGAAGAAAAATCAAAGAAATGTGAAAAAGTATGCTTTTATGTAAATTTGTACACACTCGTAACTTCAACGTATCATGTGGCTGAGAATACTTTGCAATTACAAGAATGAAAATTCTTTTTAAATAACATGCAAAATACTTGCAACTAAACCGACGAGCAAAAAAAGTAGCTACTTGTTGCAGAGTCTGTTGCATGGACTGTGCGTATTTGATGGATGATGAAGGTGACATGACCGTCTCTCTGTAGTCGTTCTCTATGGCTTGCTTCAGACTCAGTCGCTGGTGAATTACTGCATTGCTCAGTGATCTCAACATCTCGTGAACTACGCAGCACAACACACAAACACATCAAGTCATACCTGGTCGTAGCGACTAGCGGCTGACTTACTGCACTTCTGCTACTGAAAGATTAAACGTTGTCTATAGCTCTTAATGGTAACCCATCACAGAGCTACGGAGCGTCACCTGCCACATGGGATCACACAGTGTTACCTGCCACCCGACGCAGGTAAACGTGCCCCACCTTAACCAAAGCCAAGCAGGCTGGTACTCGATTTACCTACCCCGAACAGATGGAAGGCTGAGTTGTCCTTTGTGTTGGTTATATAACAACATGGTTTATCTGTCCGAAGACAGTTACCTATCCACTTGATAGCTATCTGACCGGGAGTTGAACCCATGACCTCTCAATTGTAAGTCCAACGACCCAACCATTACACTACCAAGCCACCTGCTACTAGTAATACTTTCAGTTCTATATCGCCTCTTAGCTAGTGGACTGCAACCTTTTAACTCAATTACAAGATTATTGTATTTTACCATTATTTTTATTCATATATATATTAACACATATTTTACACACTGTACTCGGTTGCAGTCCGTCAGCTAAATGTTAAAGCTTTTGACTGATTGTTTAACCTGTTTGCTTTTCTGGAGTTTCGGAGGCTGGGTCACCAAAAGCAAATTTGCTGTGGCAGTATTTTAAACAGGCTGGTACTGCACTTAACCAATGACATCAAAGCACTGAAGGATGACAGTGTTCCTGACTGGGGACAGCGTGCTACCACGATTCTGCCACGATGGGTGACTGCAATGGTTGCATAGGCTACGGCTTAAAAAGTAGCATATTGTTCCTGATTTTAAGACAGTGCAGATGAGAAAATAGACAAAAACGTCATCTCATTGTCGTTACAATCATCAGCAGCAACACAATACACTGGCGACTGACTGACCAGCTGCAGCTTGTTGGTAGAATTTCTCCGACACTGAAGCACCGGCATCAGCATCAACAGCATCAACAGCAGCGGCGGCAGCAGCCAGTCCAAGAGATGTCAGGTCAGGAGTTGAACCACTGCTACTGGCTGCACGAATTGTCTTCTGTTCACACCAGCCAACAAACAACAGTTCTGCCAGTCGATCACACTCTTTGCCACTAGTACAGTCTAGTACACTAACACTAACCTCAAGCTAAATATAGCAATACTGCAGATGATAACCTATCCATTACCCAACACTAACTCTCAAAAAGCAGCTTGTTAAAATAGCAGGTATCTGCCACTCAGATTCCAGTCCGCAATCTCTCTACTTTTCTATCAATATAGATTCCATTATGAAATGCACAGACTATATATAGGGTAGTACATAAAAAGTATGTATATCGAGCAATCAAACAGTTTTGGAAATGACTAGTCTCGATCATTGCATCAAATAGAGGTCATGATGAATACTTGAACACCGTGTTGACATGACCGCAGCCCTTCACTTCATACATCAGAGGCAGTCGTTTCCAAAGCACTAATGTAAGTAAAGCATGTATGTTCCAATTTTTATGTGCCACCCGGTAATTTGACTTGGGAATAAAATTACTACTGTGACAATGACAGTGTTCCTGATTTTGTTCGTAGTTTTGCTCCCAGCTCGCAAAGTAATAATCGTGCACATGGAATAGAAACATACACAGCACAGCCTCACTCACAACACTATGCGTTCTGTGCTTCGTTTTCCGTGGCCAGCCATAAAAGAGCCGCTTCGGTGGGGACTTGTGAGATTTCTGATCCACAGACGCAGACGAAGTTGACTGTTGCTGAGTTGAACACAACACAACAGTCAGTATGTAAACACAAGCAAAATCTCACGACCAAGATACAAAAACTCAAGAAAGCATCTAAACTAAAACCGTCAATTCCAGAATTGATGATACCATGACTGAATCAACACACAAGCAGTAACGGCATTTGTCAGTGAAACCACTGCATCATTTAGTCGTAAAGCCAGTAAGTTCTAAACAGTGTGCAACCGTTACGTGAATAAACCTATCATGATGACACTTCAAGAACCCCACCGTGGTCTGCCACCTTGTCGTGGTGGTGGGGGTTATGCACCCATGATCCGGACGATTTTTAATCTGAAGGAGAGGAGCTAACCAAGCGCAGACCGCCTGATAGCAACAACCATACTACACGTCACCAGTCCCAGGTGGCTGGTGATTTGTTCGGCTTCACAGCCGATGTTTCGGCTTCACAGCCGATTACTGTGACCTTGTGGTTACATCGGGGTTTTGCGCATTGGGCCGAACTGATACGGCCTCAGCACTGGGCAGGTGTAACAACCTGCCCACCCCGAAGCTAAGGTAAGGTAAGGCAAGAACACTTCAAGAAAAAACAAGACCAAAAAATTGAATGTGAGTGCGGCAGAAAGAAAGACTAAAACTACAGAGTTATTAGATATATTAGCTAATTTAACAGTATCAGCATTCACCAAAACACCGACGTAAGTTGTGATTAGTACCAAGTTAAGCAGGTTTCACGTACTTCATAGCTGCACTTTGAATCCAGCCAAACAGTGTGAATGTGCCATACACAGTACAGCCATTAAACATTAGGTTAATCCCATTATTACTGTCAATTTTAGCAGAAAGTTTAGCACTTTACGACAGAAGTGTATATGTCAAAAAATACAAGTTAGTCAACTCAGCAGTATAAATATCTTTGTACATTTTAAAAATACATTTTGAATGAATAAGCTCACTACACCGATGTACTTCATAACATTGCCATAGTTATCAAGTTCCAAGTCACAACAGATTTCCTGTATACAATATGTTTCACCAGCAATCCTTAATACTGACAGGAACAAGGCTAAAGTTACATAGCTAAACTCTGTGCTTGATAACGCAACATATTTCAGCTCATCTGACTTACATCGATGGGCGTTGATGGCACGTGAAGCTGCTCGAGAGTTTCTGACAGATCGGACAACTTGGACTCCACTGCAGTCATCTCTGAACAGCACAGAAACCATATCATGCGCTCACACATAAGCCTCTTCAATTTCTGTTTAACCAGTGCTTTTTTCAGAGAGACGGGGAGAAAGAGTGGGAGAGAGAGGGAGAGATAGAGGAATTATTATTTCTCCAAAATACAGTACATGCTACTAAAATACAGATAATTAGTACTGTAGGAGGGAGGCCACCCACATTTACAGCATATTTAGTAATAATATAACCTATACGAAAAAAAAACACAATAATTAATTATACCAAGTTCAGTTACTCCAAGTCAAGCCAGTCCCCAAAAAAGTAAACTCTTGGGAACTGTTATAGCCCAATATGCAACAGCAAATCACTCAAGGATGACAGAATGCATATCAGTCAGTGTTTAAAGTCAACATCAGCCTGTTGTCAGTGTTCACATTAGACAGATTCACATTTGAACATTTTGATATCAGGCAAATGCAGAAAACCACCATTATGGAGAAACATCCACACTTGTAGCAATTTTGCCAAACATTATTAATGTCAATGTTAATGTCAATGTAAATTTTTATAGTTAGGGATACCGGTTTATAGCGATCATGCGATCGCAGCATATTTCGCATATTTTGCAAAAATGCGCATATCGCATATTTTCCCGCATATGATAGCATTTTCAAAATTTAGAATATTTATTTATGTATTTAGAATATTTATTTATGCATAAATTTGCAAAAATTCGCACATAATCACATATTTCCGCATATGCGATCACATTTTTCAGCATTTCTGCGCATTTTGTCCAACGTAAACACACGCAAACGCGTCATTTACGCCACATATTTCCGTAATGTCACATATATGCAGCATATACGCTGCATATTTTAGCGCATATTTCGCCAAATTCTGCATATTTTTCCCGCATATTTTGCACCAAAACTGCCCGCATATTTTAAGAAAAATTTCCGCTATAAACCGGTATCCCTAATTATAGTGCATTCTCATAAAAAAACCTCTGATGCGCTGGACACACTAGTATTGTGAGACGTCTTCAGCGACCGTCTGTAAGTGTCAGCAGAACACTCCGGATCCCGAACGTTTTCGGGGAGTGAGTTCCAGACAGTCGGGCAAGCAAGAGAAAACGCCCGACGGCCAAATGTGCTGAGACTGTAGCGTGGCAGAACGCAGATGCTGTCAGAAAACGACGTCAGAGACTGGTGAGCAGTAATCCATCAGGTACCAAAAAGCTTGGTTGTACTGGCATCACTATATCAGCTGACCCAGCTTTTACCTCACTCGTTCTTAAACTCGTAATGGCACATAACATATAACTTAAGTGTTAACAATAGTACCAGCATAGCAGTGTAAATCAGCACAAGCACAGACCTCTGTTCCAAGCCTCAGCACCATGCATGTCCTGCAGCCATGCAGATACATGGCCAAGAGACTTCTCGAGGCAATGCTCTTCACCGGCACCTTCAATCAGCCACGACAAGGCGATGCATGCGACACTCAAACAACGGCTAAACTTATCTGGCAGTGGCACTAAGTAGCATATCGCTGGAAACATAATTATGGGGGAAAAAATTCATGTAAAATCAGTCCAACTCAGTTGTCCATCAGCGACAGTAACAGTGAATAGTATGTTGCTGAGTTCCTAAATGCTACGTACTTCATCCATTTGACTGCCGTAATTCTAACAAAAGCAAAGTATTTGAATAAACACGTACAGGTTGACGCAGTGACCAATGAGCTGCATATGCTGTTGCCTACTTCGAAACGATTAGCATTTGATGCTAGATGCCAAAGTAATTTGGCACTGGATAAATTTGGCATGCTGCAAACACGTATTTTTAGAAAAAGAAGTCACATACAATATGGAATTAGCAACAGTACCATTAAACAGGGTGGTGCTATGTCCCCAAAGCTGTCTGTATTAACCAATCTGTAGCACCATCTGTAACAGTCTGGCTGCCATTTGTAATGCAAAAATTTTGAGTGGTGTTTCCTACCCCCAAAAGCTCCCCTTTTGTGAGTATTATAGAAAACAGACCACATCTCATCCATAATCCGCCTTTACCTTCCAGTTTTTACAACAATACTGAATTATACTGCTTAGTGACAGAGACACATGTGTGTAACCAACAAAGACGTAGCCAGCAAGAGAGGAAAGGTGATTAGAAGTGATTAGAGGGCAACCCCCCCCCCCCCTAACGTCAGTTGTAAATGCAAGTTTGTGTAGTAAAACTAACGAAATTTACACCAGCTGCATGCATTCTTGGGGCTTTCTCATGACCAAAAATGCTTACACAACTTTCCCAAAACATGTAGCTGGTGGGTAGGGGGCTTGCCAAGGACTCTACCCCTACTCTTTGCCTTCACAGCAATTTTCGGCCCTTTTGGCCTTGGTCCAACCCTCCAATTCAAATTTCTGGCAGCAACGTGACAGGGATTCGACCCTGTGACTTGTTCATCATAAGTCAAATGCCCTGATCACAATGCTACCAAGCCACACAGGCTGTTGCAACGTACCACTGAATAAGCCAGCTGGTGAAGACGATCGTTGATGCTGACAACCATCAGATGCTGGACTCACTGCCAGCTGATGTTTGCGGTAAGTGTGATGACTCTGCAGCTGACCCATCCACTCCATGTACTGACTCGACGACTTGGCCTACATCACCAGTATCATCATCAACAATTCAACATCATCATCACCATTGTCATTATCTTCCTGAATGTCTTTGGTAATTTTACTAAGGCTGGTTATAATTACCATAAAAATGTAATAAATGACTTTTAAAAATTAATGATTAATTTCCATTAAAACTTGTGGTTTTATTGGGCAAGAAAAAGCATGCTTTCGTTTAGTAACATTATAAGAACATTCAATTAACAGCTCTAACAGATGCACCGAGACACAATCAGTAGATGTTTGTTTTTCCTGTCATGCAGACCAACCAAAATGACTATATGCTCCGCAGAAAGTGATTATCAAATATCAGATACTCCGACCATACTTGTAATGCTCTCCTAGTGAGGTGACTTCAATCAAAAATGAAACGATTACAATTTCATTAATCATAAGAAATTGTTATCACTAATCATGTGATTAATTGTTACTTTCCGCAGCTGTAATAATTACATCTGCCAATGACGGAGGTCATGTTTTGGGGTCTGTCTGTTTCAACATTTGTCTGTCTGTCTGTCACCTGGATTACATTTTGTGGATGGGTTTGGCATGGTGATTAGATTTTGGTGGCGATCCGGATATTTTGGTACATTGTGGATCATCTAGGACTACAATTAAAACATCTGGTGTAAACTGACACTGAAGTCAGTCTGAGATTTTAGAAACAAACGACCTTTGCAAGCTTGAGCTTGCCAGTTAGTGCCTCTTACTGTATCCGTGTGTGTCTCTGTCCTATGACGCCGACCTTAAGATGAAAGATGACGTCATCGGTGTCGACGTCAATTCGTCGGCGTTTGTTGCTGTACACAACAGCTGATTGGCCGAGATCAGCCTTCCCATGCAGCCTATCACGCTCTATCTGTTACACCAATCACATGCAGTCTATTAATAGCTGTGCAGCGTGTAAACACACCAAAAAGACAAATAATTCAAATATAATCATCATCACAATTATCACCATCATCAGCATCAGCAACTATAGTTACTGCTACTGCAAGTACACTATCAAATCTTACTTTCGACTGTTGCCTTTGTCTCTGCTCGACACAGCTAGAACAGGTTCATCTGAAGAAATCTATATCCACAGCAGACTTAGTTTCACAGGAGAAATGCCTTTTCCTCACCAAACAAGAGTCTTTCAGGGATACAAATCATTTATTGCAATGTTGCTGTTTGTGTTTGCATTTTCTCTTTACATATTGCTGAATAATGAGTTTATGTGTTTAATCACTGCACTGCAGTCTGTTGACTGTTTGTTGAGGTTTCAGTCAGTACATGCTAAAGGCTACTTATCATAAAGGCTACTTGTCATATAGTATCTTGAGAAAATAAACTGCGCAGCATTTCACTTTTATCACACAAACAGTGTCAGTAAATGCATGACAGAACAGACATCTGCAGGAGTCTTTCCATATTTCAAAATGCCTTTCACCAGAACAAAATATCGCTGCAACAACACAATAACAATAGAATAATCAATATAATGATCACCCTCAAGTATTTGCAGAAAAACCGACAAATACATTCTGTCAATGTTGACAGAATGTTGGCACGTGGTCAGTTAAAGTGAACCAGAAGTACTCAAGAAAGCACATACCTCCACCAAGATATTTGTTCTATTCCACTACTAGCAATTTTACTTATTAATAAACAATATAAAATTACAAATTCATCAAACTACAACTACAACAAACAACAACAAATTAACTAATTTGCATTGTTTTTTTTAGTTATTGTTTCAACCCATGAGTTTATATAAAAGATCACTCTTACTTTTCAGACAACAGCATGCAAAATTTGACCAAAAATCGTTCATAACATTTTGAGTAATCATGCAAACAGACAAACAGACAGGTAAAAACATTAATTACTCCTTCATTTGGTGTAGGTAACATAACCTCACTACTAGAGCAGCTAATATTTCTCTAGAGGACAGAAAAAAAACGAAAATGATGACTCACCTTGTGCCAGCCTTTCATTGGGGATTTTCTACTTTTTAGCAGATATCCCGCATAGCTCACGGGCACTGAAGAAGCAGCAGTATCCAATGCTGAGCGTGCTGAATGATCAAATTTGGTTCCTGGTGATGGCTCTTTGCTGTGACTAGTCTGGTCGCATGTATTATTATCCTTGGCATCCTCATCGCTACTCACCTACAAAAAAAACAGCAAAGAAACACAAAACAATATTTCCTCTCTCGTTTACTGATGCCGTCTGTAGCTACAAAATGGCTGTTGTTACATTCAGCTAATAGCTTCTCAGCTTTGGTATAATGTAACAATCAATTAATGATGAAAATCATCAAACCAACAATCTGCTTCATCCCAATGCCAATGCCAACAAAACATGTAATAATCATACATGTGATCAAAGCTGAAATGCTAAACATTCATATCATTGCATCAGAGACCAGAATAAAACATAGGTGGCTTGGTGCCAGTTGGTGGCGTAATGGTTGGGATGTTGGACTTAGGATCGAGAGGTCAACTATCAAGACAGTGCTACCTGGATGGGTTGACTGTCTGCGGACAGGTAAACCATTTAGCCTTCCATCCCTCTGCGGTAAGTAATTCGAGTACTGGCATGCCTGCCTGCCTGCCTCGGGATAAAGCTGGGGTTCACCTGTGTCACATGGCAGATCAGATGTGTGATCCATATGGTAGGTGACGCTCCATAGCTCTGCGACGGGTTACCATTAAGAGCTATAGACGACTTTTAAACATTTATATATACCACAGGTCAATGCACTGTGTTAGAACAGTCTGTTTTGTATTCCTGTTAACTTCATCTCTGACCCTAAACTTTAATTTACAGTAAACGCATGAATGGTGTCTACAGAGAGAACCGAATGAGATAGAGAATTACTTACGGGGTCAACACGTACAACCACCGGCAACTGAGACTTGTCCGTTTCATAGACAAACTTTTCAACACTTCTTGTTCTCGTCAACTCCCGGCAAGCAGGTGACGAGTTTGTGCCAGAAGCCATTGAGCCAGTAGTCACTGCAATGTTATCGGTTTTACCATTCTTTGCATCTTGTGCCATGTCCGACGACCTTCTGATGACTAAAACTTGAGCTTCATTAGTTCTACTGTCATGCTTCTCGACATTAATTATGCTTCCACCATCCGCAGCTTGACGATCCATTGAAGCGACCTGGAAAATGTAAAAAATACACATGCATATGGAATTTGTCTTTGTACCAAGCAACATAGCTGCATTCAAAGAAGCCAAATATAGCATGAACAATCCATATCATCTATATTAACAAATACAGCCACAGAAAATTTAGAATATTAGCAAAGCTCACAAAGCCTCATATGTACGTTACATGTATAACCACAGTAAGTTAGCATGCCACATAACATTTACACGGTTAGCATACAGACAATCTAAAGCCTACCATACATACTACATAAAGCATTAAACACTGATTATCTAAATTCAATAAATTTGACGATCACTCTAAAATCTAAAACCCAAAATGTAATGGTCGAATACTGGTAGTTCAGTACAAAAATATGGTACCAGGGCCAGATTTCCAAATCTTGAGGCCTATTCCAAAGTATAATTTTTTACACACAGAATAGTGCTAGTGACGAGGTTAGGGATAAGAACAGAGATGGGTTTAAGGTCAGGGATTTGGTTTGCGGTTGGCGGCTGTATATCCAAGCTGCAAGTATTGGAAGCAGCTTTTTGCACAATGGGTGCAGAGTGGCTCTGCACGCAGCACTTGCCTTTTCAGAAGGCATGCTCAGGATTTCCACGTAAATAGTATTATCAGTCCGGGGCAGACTGATAATAGCTGATAAACAGGGACCCGGTCCTCGAGGACTGTCCTCTACTACGAGGACTGCTTGAGGACAAAAAATTGTGGCTGGAAGTCATGGTTAGAGTTAGTATTGACACGGTGAAAGAAGTCATCGTTGGTCGAGTCGAACAGGTTAGTGGTGGCCAGAATGTCTTCGCTGCAGTACCCGAACCGTTTGGCGCATCTCAACAGTGAATCAAGACACGCGTGGTCAGCAGCCGAACACATTCGGGACCATGCTGTGCAATATAACACTGTCATACTTAATTCACTTACTTACTTACTCAGTGGCCTTGGCCTCAAAGGCCACTTGCTTGGCCTTGAAAATGCTGGCCTCAAATCCATACCTGCTGATGAATAAGTGATAATTATTCTATTATCAAACTGGCGGGCGCGGGACATGATATCTATGTAGGGATAGAGTCAGAGATAAGGTTAGGGTTAGAGTTAGAGTTGAGGTGGAGCAAGACTTATAATAGGACTGATAATAGAATTTTAATCAGTCAGTGTCGGACTGATAATAATGCTACCTACCGGGTTTCACATCGATTTACATTTTACAGTTGATTTGTCACACTTACAGCTATGGGAATTACGATTTCACGGAATACCGTTTAAGGCCATCCATAATTAACAATTGCATGACAAAATCATACACGAACAAGAAGAAAATAGTCAAAATGCTAATGACAACAACTCATATCCAAGGCTAAATGAATAGAATATTTAATAGGATGTATTTCGCATTATGATGGAGGCCAAACTCATGCTACCACAGTATGTTTAATTGTATGTTTTAGTGTTTCTTTCCTAAACAACAACGTCAACGCAACAGATTAAGATTAGGTATAAATTAACGATCATCGTGATAGAATCATAGAAATAACGTCGTTAGAATAGACTAAGGATTAATTGAAATTTTTAACACAATGTCGTGGTGGCCGAGTGGTTAAGGCGTTTGACTCGAAATCAAATGGGATATTCCCGCACAGGTTCGAATCCTGTCCACGACGAAGTTTTTATACATTTTCGCAATTTTTTTGCAAAAATGTATAAACCAATTTAATAAACTTTACTACAAAAGTACAAAATGCACGATTGAAATAACGAACAAAGTTTAGTACAGGAAAACGATAGTCTGTACGTTTGGTAAAGCGGGGCTTCCATCCAACGCAACGCACGCAAGGAAGTACGTAACATGGTTAGAAGATAAGCTAGACCATGGTACGTAACAAACGCAATGAAGTCAAGTTCAACTCACGTAAGAAACGCAAGCTGCAGCTAATAGGAACGAGCTGTCCTCTTTCCAGCTGAATTCGTTTTTAAGGTACCGTATAAAAATTTTTTAAAAAATAAATAGTCCAAATTTTAGTAGGCTTTTTACTTGTTGTGCTATTCATGTGGCTAATCAGATTTAATTTCAATGATTTTATATTTTATCGCGTGTCTGCCACAGCTTGGCAGCCTGCCAGGCTGCCAGCGGCATACGCATGATACGCGCGCCTCGTCGCTGGCGGCTGTGATTGGCCGCTGCCGCGTGCAGTAGGCCTATCCAATAATGACGTTATTGCGTTACGTTTCTTACGTCTCTTACGTCAGTTCCGTTACATACCTTACGTCCCTTACGTTACTAATGTTGCGTCACTTGCGTGCATTGCGTTGGATGGAAACTACGTTTTGGTTGTATAATGATCGCACTGTTTTACTTATTTATTTAGTTTACGGGCTTTAACGGAAGAAGTAATGAATGTGAAAGTGAAAGTGTTGTGTATATTAAATAAAAGATGTTTAGTAACAAATATAGTAGCTATTTGTGTAGTACCGCTGAATGAAGAGTTATGTATATTAACTATGTATCGTTCTTGCACTGAGCCACAGTAGCAGGTCCATTGGTACGAAAGGTCACTGGGCTACTGTACTGTAGCAGTGGCGTCGTGGCAGAGGAATTATGGAACTTTCGTTCCCACGTACGTTCGCTCCCGGG
>Ga0209052_1000304_pt1 | contig 15019 bp, 15 predicted proteins | sample WorMetHEROISLAND_2_FD_187409 | JGI IMG/M metagenome (GOLD analysis project Ga0209052, IMG submission 187409) | Marine gutless worms symbiont microbial communities from Max Planck institute for Marine Microbiology, Germany - Olavius sp. 4 HERON... | ecosystem: Host-associated > Annelida >...
TTTAGGAGTTTTAATAACAAATATTACAAATAATATCAATATGATAATCGTTTTTTAGCAACTATTTTGATAGAAAACGACCTATAGTTCGTTGCCATGAGCAACGCTGATGGACGGGGTTATTGGACAGCCTGTTTATCCCCGCCCGCAAACCAACGCCGTTAGTGCTATGGGCGGGGATAAACCCCGCCCCTACTTTTTTTCCTGGCTTTAATGTAGTTTCACACGAGTCATTAGAAGGGTGTTTGGATCGAACTGGTCCGAACAATGAACAATCAGTCGGCCGATGCCAAACACCAAATACAAAACATTTAAACAACGTCAAGATCCAGCACGTCTATAATTTCGGAAATAGAAGAAATAATCCGGTAATTCTTGCCTTTGTACCTCTTTCTCTTTTTACCGCTTCGGTCCACCAGCACCGCTGTTTCAGCCCAATCCAGCATGGGGATATCGGTGTAGCCATCCCCGACTGCCACGGCCCTTTCGGCTGAAATTCCCATCTTGGTGAGCCAAATCACCTTGTCCGCCGGTTCAGCTATGTGAAGGGTCATACCGTTGATGCGCCCGTTTTCTATATTAAACCGGTTTCCGGCGATGCTTTCAAAGCAGTCCCCCAGTCCGGCCATTTTCAAGACGCTCTCGCTCAAATCCGCGGTGCCGCAGCTTAATACCATCATGCGATAATTTTCTGAATTAAGATGCCGGATGGTTTGCCGGTCTTGCGTGGAAATGCTGTCCGACAGGCGCCGGCTGACCTGATCCAGTAAATTTAACGGGGTACCCTTCATCAGCCGGATATAAAACTGTTTGAAGGTGTTGGATAACATTTGTCGGCGGTCGGCCTCTATCAGCAATCTGGCAATGGCACGCACCAAATAGGGTGGTCTTGGAGAGGTGTCCCCCAGTTTATGCAGCATCAGGGTATGTTCGCTGTCATAGGGGGCCAGCGGCAGCAGGGTTCCATCGAAATCCCATATGATCATGTCGGCTCTCATGGTTCGGCATTCGCTTCTATCACAAAAACCTTACCAACGGCAAGATAATTAAACGTCTCGGAATTTCTACAACTTAATGAAAATATAGGGTGTTTTTGAGGTCTAAGATTTTGTCTCAATTATGGAATAATGGAATTGTGGAATGATGGAACATTGGATTTTGTAAAGGTTATTATCCGTCTTTAGATTTCTCGTTCCGCCTTCGGCGGACCGCTAATCCAACGCTCCAGTATCCCAAATCCCAGTTTTCCAATATTCCATCATTCCAATTGGGGCAAAGCCCCTAAATTGATGCCGCATTGGGTTAAAACCAATTGGAATCTGCTCATCAATTTTTAATTTGACATTTGGCTGGAAAATTGTTTTGGTGATTCTGGCTTGAGGCCTCTGGGGCTCAAACAATTCGTCTCACCATGTATTTTCTGTAAAGCTGTTAATCGAGTTGGCAGTTCTTACCTGTTTAACCCCAAGAAAGGAGAAAAGTAATTATGAAAAAAGTAATTGTGATGTCATTGATACTTGCGACGGCGGTGGTGTTTGGCAGCGCCAATCTGTACGCGGCCGAGGAGTTGTCCTTGTTGACCTGGAAGGGCTATGCCCCGCAGAGCCTGGTTGACAAATTCCAGGAAGAAACCGGAATTACCGTCAAGGCAACTTATTCCAACAACGAGGAGATGATTGCCAAACTGCGCGCCACCCGCGGCGCCGGGTTCGATTTGGCCCAGCCCAGCCAGGACCGCATTGCCTCCGTCCAGGCCAAGTATAAGATTTATCAGGCCATCGATATGTCCAAGGTGAACACGGGTCAGATCATCGACTCCATGCTGGAGGCCGTCAAGCTGAACACCATGGTCGACGGTCAGGCCTATGGGGTGCCATTTTGCTGGGGTACCTCCGGGCTGGTGGTCAATAAAAAGTTCGCTCCCAATGCCTCGGATTATTCCGACATTTTGAATGCCATGTATAACGGACGGGTCAGCTATCGTCTCAAACGGCCGACGCTGATCGCGCTGGCCTTTGCCATGGGAGAAAATCCTTTCGCCAAGTACGGTGACCCCACGGCATACAAGGCCTTGATGGAAAAAGTCGGACAGGCCATGATCGACGGCAAGGGCTTTGTCAAAAATTACTGGACCAACGGCGACGCGCTGCTGCAGTCGATGCGCTCCGGCGAAGTCCATGTGGCCATGGCCTGGGACAACGGCGGCTGGAAAATGCATGCCGAAAATCCCAACATCGACTTTGTCGCCCCCCGCAGCGGGGCTCTGGGATGGATCGACACCTTTGCCATTCCGGCCAAGGCCAAAAACACCGAGGCCGCATACAAATGGATCAATTTCATCCTGAGGCCGGAAAATGCGGCTGTTTTTACCAACGCCGAAAAATACGGCACCGCTTCCGCAGGCGCCGTCCAATTTCTGGATGCCGAAATCAAGGGCAATTTTCAGCGCAGTTTTCCATTGTCTGCGATCGCCAACATAAAATGGTATCCGCCGGTGCCGGCGAAGCTGGAAGAAATCGAAGGCAAAATTCTGGACAAGGTTAAAGCCTCGAAGTAGAATCCTGGTTCGAAAAATTTTATTCCCGGATCAGGAGATGATGCAGGGGGCTTATCCCAGGCGATAAGCCCCCGCTTGCCGGATACAAAAAGCTTATTTTATAAGGTTTTTATGCAGATCGATCTATCGGTTCAAAACGTCACCAAAACATTTAAAGACTTCGTTGCGGTCAACCAGGTGTCGTTTGAGGTGCCCGATGGCCAGTTTTTCTCAATTCTGGGTCCGTCCGGATGCGGCAAGACGACCCTGCTGCGCATGATCGCCGGCCTGACGGAACCGACCACGGGCGACATCGAGATTCGGGGCCGCAGCATGCTGGGCATCGCCCCCAACAAGCGGCCGGTCAACCTGATTTTTCAGCACCTGGCCTTGTTCCCGATGATGGATGTGAAGCAGAACATTGCCTTCGGTCTGAAACGCCGCGGGGAAGGCAAGGCGGCGATTGAAGAAAAGGTGGACGCCATCCTGGCAAGGGTGGATCTGGCCGGCTTCGGCGAGAAAAAAATCGACCAGCTGTCCGGGGGGCAGAAACAGAGGGTGGCCATCGCCCGCTGCCTCGTGCTCGAGCCCACCGTATTGCTGCTGGATGAACCCCTGGGTGCTTTGGACTTAAAACTGCGCGAACAGATGAAAGTCGAGCTGAAAAAACTGCAGGCCAAAGTCGGCACGACCTTTGTCTATATCACCCACGACCAGTCCGAAGCCCTGGTCATGTCCGATCATGTGGCGGTGATGAACCAGGGCGTGTTTGAACAAATCGACACACCGCAGAAATTGTACAGTGACCCGCAGACGCCGTTTGTGGCGCAATTTGTCGGCGACAACAATGCCTGGTCGGGGAAAATTCGACAAAGCGACGGCGATGCCGCCGAAGTTGAAACCTCGGCCGGAAACCTGTTTCGCACCAAGCTGCGAAAACCCCTGCCGGAGAGTACCGCCGTCGATCTCTTTCTGCGTCCCGAAGCCATGCTGATTCAGCCGGATCAAAGTATAGCCGGTCTGAACCGGTTTGAGGTCATCGTCAGGGACATTTTGTTCGACGGCGCCAACAGCCGGCTGCTGGCCCATCCGCCGGACGAGGACATGGAACTGCTGATAGCCCTGCCGCAAACGCGGCAGTTCGACCACATCAAAAAAGACGATAAAATTGAAATCGGATGGAGCGAGCAGTCGGGAATTTGCTTTGCGAAGGACGGATGACGGAAGACAGAAGACGGACGACGGACGACAGAAGTCGGAAAACAGAGGACAGAAAACGGAAGACCCTGCTTCGCCTTTCAGGCTTCGCAGGGCAAGCAGAAGACCGAAGTCCGGTGACGGTAGATCCGTCTTCCATCCGCTGAAGCGGGACATCGCCGTGGCAAGAAGATGATGGAAGACCACTTCTCCCGAATTCGGAAAAAATACAAGGGATGTTATCGATTTGAATTTTCAGACGACTATCGCTTGGTTTTCACCTAAAACCTGAAACCCGACACCTGAAACCTTTTCCAATGAAGAACAACAAACGCTGGGCATTGCTGTTCTTTTTGTTGCCGGTTTTGCTGTGGCTGGTGGTGATGATCGTACTGCCCCACATCGATTTGCTGGTGATGTCCTTTCGCTTCGAGGCCGATGACGGCCAGATGACGTGGAGCCTTAACAACTACTTAAGCTTTTTTGAAGAACCCATTTACTGGCTGACCTTTGTGCGCACTGCGCTGTACTCCATCCTGGTTACCTTCCTGACCTTCGTGATCGCCCTGCCGGTGGCCTTTTATATTACCAAAGTGGTGGCGCCCAAATACCAGGGCTTCCTGCTGGTCCTGCTGTTGCTCCCGTTTTGGGTCAGTGAACTGGTGCGGGTCTACGGCTGGATGATCCTGCTGCGGGAAAGCGGCGTCATCAATCATTTTTTAGTCAAGCTGGGCGTCTTGCAGCAGCCGATTGAAATGCTTTATCGCGATTCGACCATGATACTGGGCTTGGTTTACACATCCATGCTCTTTATGGTGGTGCCGATTGTTTCTGTTCTGGAAAGCCTGGACGACAGCCTGATCGAAGCGGCCTACGACCTGGGGGCCAATATGTGGAGTATCCTGTTCAAGATTGTCATTCCCCACGCCAGCTCCGGGATCGTGTCCGGATCGATCGTGGTGTTCATGCTGACCCTGGGCAATTATCTAACCCCCAATTTAATGGGCGGTAAAAATTCGCTGTGGTTTACGGAACAGATATACAACCAGTTCATCGCCAGCTTTAACTGGAACCAGGGATCGGCTTTCGGCTTTCTGCTGCTGGCGCTCTCGTCTTTGGTGGTCTGGCTGGGATTGAAATTGACGCGCCAGAATCTGCAAAAGGTGGTGCAATGATACGATCGCTGCCGACCTCCAACACCTATAACCGGTTGTTCAAGTTCTACGTGATTTTGTATTTCGTTTTCCTGTTTGCGCCGCTGTTGATCACCTGTGTGTTGGCATTTAACGATTCCCAGTTTCCCTCCCTTCCGTGGAAGGGATTCACCCTGGACTGGTTTACGGCCAACTCCGAGCAGCGGGTCGGGATTTTTCACGATCGCATCAATCTGGACAGCATCTGGGTCAGTTTCCGGGTAGCCTTTTGGGTGACTCTGCTCTCAACGGCCGTGGGCACCTGCGGCGCTTTTTTATTCGAGCAGGAAGATTTCCGCTTCAAGCAGCTGCTCTACTTTTTAATGCTGGCCCCGCTGGTGATTCCGGGCGTGATTCTCGGCATTTCGATTCTCCTGCTCAGCAACACCCTTGGGACCTATTTCGAGACGAGCTGGAATCTGGATATCGAGTTGTTTCGCCCCGGCTTCTGGCTGGTGGTACTGGGTCAGTTTTCGTTTATCGCCACCCTGGTGACCCTGGTGGTATCGGCCCGGTTGAGAAAGTTCGACCGCACCCTGGAAGAAGCCGCCCTGAACCTGGGGGCCAACCGCTTTGAAGTCATCTGGCACATAACCCTGAAGTTTCTGCGGCCGGCCATTCTGGGAGCCGCGGCCGTGGCCTTTCTGATGTCATTTGAGAACTTCAACACCACTCTGTTTTTAGTAGGACACGAAGCCACCCTGCCGATTAATTTGTATCTTCAGGTCAGAGACGGCAGCACCCCGGTAATCAACGCCATATCCTTTCTACTGATCGTGGGCACCTCTTTGATTGCGCTGGCCAACCTGTACTTCAGCCGCAAGGCTGAGTGACCCGGTCGTTTTTTTGGATTCCTAGTTTTATAAGCCCGGCAGTCAACCGGTCGACGGATTCGTTTAACTTATTGAAGGTCAGCACGGTCTGTTCGAAAACAAGGGCCAGGCCTTCAGGACGCTGTTTGGCCGCAGCTTCAAGCATTTCTCCTATGAGTCGCATACACATCCCTTAGGGTTGTTTATAGTTGTGGCCAGCATTGCTCCGGGCGGGTGTACCAGCTGATCCGCCTTTCGGCAGCACATCGCGCCAGGTCGTGATTCACTTTAGGATTCCACTAACGCATAATCATTAACCGCCCATAAAGCATGCCTGGCTGCAATTTTGTTACCACAGCGTCATCGACTCCAAAAACAACTGTTTCAACTCCTCGGCACTGGCCGGGCGCGGTGACAGTTTTGTCACCCGGTGCTGGGGCAGGGTTCCTTCTACCATGCGGTCGACGTCCTCGGGCCCAAATCCAACAGCGGACAGGCCGTTAGGCATGCCGACCTTACGCATCAAGTCGACCAGGGTATCTGAAAGTACGTTGCCCGCTTCTTCCGGGCGGGCACCGGAGATGTCTGCACCCATCAGCCGGGCGGCATGTAAATGCAGCTCAGGGTTTGCCACGGCGGTAAATCTGAAAACCGCCGGCGCGTGCAGAACCACGGCCATGCCGTGGGGTACGATCGGGTGGCCGGGGGGATAGCCTTCGGGCACGTACTCACGAACCATACCCGAAACAGGATAGGACATGCCGTGGGCCAGATGGACACCGGCGTTTCCGAATCCGATACCGGCATAGGTGGCTGCCAGCATAATCTCGCCGCGGGCGGCGACGTCCGACGGATCTTCGATAGCGCGCACCAGGTTTTTAGCAATCATTTCAAGTGCCTGTGATGCCCAGATATCGCTGATGGGATTGGCTCCCTGGTATGCCGGTCGTAATTTAGGGTGCTCGGGAGCCGGTCTCTGGCCGTACGGCAGCGCGGTTATTGATTCCAAAGCGTGATTATTGTGAATTCTGTTAATCTTATACCTTTTACTTTCTCCCGTGTATATTAACAAATCCATTAGGGATCAAGAGAAAACACCGCTGAAAGAGGACACCGCATTGGAATGGGATGAGGGTGCATTAAGCGGTTGTGGAGTGAAATGTGCGAATTTCCGAACGTTATTTAACGACCGCTTCTAAACACGGCCTGCTTTGGGCCTTGGGATCAATCCGGCAGGCGCACTAGCAGAACCGGTTTTTTACAGCGCCGGACGACCCGTCTCGACACACTGCCCATGACGGCGCCGGCGATGGCACCGTGTCCGTGGGCACCCATTACGACCAGATCATAATCCGTTTTCCCGGCCTCTTTTAGAATTTCTTCGATCGGGTTGCCGATCAGGACGATGATTCTTTCCATCAGAAAGGGGCAGCCGGACAGCCTGGATCTGGTCTCTACACAGAAATTTTCCAGTCGCCGCTGGATTTTCTCGATAACCTCGGCTCTCTTGCGGGTGAGGATTTCCTGCCACCTTTCTTCACTGATGACGCTGGTGATCAAGCTGTCGGAACCGTGGGTGACGTCCTTGAGAACATGCATTATAACGATCGAGGCATCGTAACGATTGGCGAGACCGGCGGCGTAGTTGAAGGCGAAACCGGACGTTTCGGACAAGTCGGTGGGAAACAGAATTCTATTGATTTCAGGAACCATGTTATCGTTTCCTTCCATCTTTGGGATTTTGGCAATAATTGGTATATACAAGAAAAATAAGCAGGTGATCAAGAAAAATCGCGGCGGAAGGACTAGTTCAATATAAGCACGATCAACTCCCGGGGACCGTGGACACCAAAGGCAAGGGTCATTTCGATGTCTGCCGTCTTGGAGGGGCCCGATATCAAGACCACGTTGGTGGGCATTTTAGTCGACCACCCCTCTTCCCGGACGACCTCGGAAAACGAGCTGAATATTTTGTCAGCCTCCAGGACGGCGATGTGGATGGACGGTACCAGTGACATCAGGCGGGGTTCTTTGTCCGTAGGCCACAAGATCAAGGCGCCGGGATCGGCTATGGCGCCGGCGGTGGAGGTGATGCCGGCGTCGATGGTAAACAGCCGCGATTTGAATTCCTCGATATCTTCCGAATAGGGTATTAATTCAGGCATATCGGCGGCGTGATTTTCCCAATGGTGTTTAAGGGTGTCACCCAGCGCCGTCTCCGGCGGATAAACCAAGCTTTTCAATTTCCGGTCTTTTAATATGCGTTCTAATTCGGAAACCCAGTTGCCTTTACTGGTGACGTGCACCTCGGTGCGCATTGCTTCCATAAGGGACTTTAATTTTTCAATTCTTTCAGGTCGGCGGTAAGTCCCGGCCGGCATCGGTTCCGATCGGGGTATCGCGGACGCGGCCGCCCGGCCGCCGGCCCTCAGCCTGGCGTAAATCCTTTCACGTGATCGTTCACTCATTGTCGACTCCATTGTGTTTGACTAGTTCATGCAGACTTCGAGGCGCAAATTCAGGGACCTTGCGGTAACGGGTCCAGCGCTTCAACGGTCCCACCGGCGGCAATTTTTGCCCCAGGGCCGACATGATTTTGATGCCGACCGCATTGACCAGCGGGTGAGTGTTTGCCAGAGCCCAGATTTTCCAGGTCAGGCTTTCGACCCAGTTGCGCTTGTACCCGTGTCCTGTCACTGTACTGGTGGGATCTTTGGAGTAGCTTTCATTGCGTATGCGACGGATGAGATCCGGGATGGGAATTTTGACCGGGCAGACCTCTTCGCAGGAGTTGCACAGGCTGGATGCCGTCGCCAGCACCCCGGCGGCTTCCAGGCCTTCGACCTGCGGATTCAAAATCTTGCCGATGGGCCCTGGATAAATATAACCATAGGCGTGGCCGCCGATACGATTGTAGACCGGGCAGTGGCTCAGGCAGGTCCCGCAGCGAATGCAATATAGGGTCTGACGGCGCTGATCGTCGGCGTATATTTTTGAGCGGCCGTTGTCCAGGATGATCAGATGGACTTCCTTGGGCCCGTCTTTTTCACCCGGTTTGCGCGGCGAGGTAATCATGTTGACGTAGGTGGTGATGAGCTGGCCGGTGGCCGAACCGATCAGCAGCCGCAGCATGGGCGGCAGCTCTGCCAACTTTTCGATGACTTTTTCCAGGCCCATTAGAGCGATATGTACGCCGGGCACGGTCGTGCACATGCGCCCGTTGCCCTCGTTTTCCACCAGACAAAGGGTCCCGGTTTCCGCCACTGCGAAATTCACCCCGCTCAGTCCCACATCGGCTTTTTCAAACTTCTTTCTCAGGGTTTTGCGGGCGATGGCGTTCAGTTCGTCCACATTCTCGGTGTAGGGGGCATCCGGAATTTTTTCGTGGAATATTCGGGAAATCTGGTCTTTGTTTTTATGAATGGCCGGTACGATGATATGGGCGGGGGTTTCGTTGTTAAGCTGAATGATAAATTCGCCCAGATCGGTCTCCAGGGCTTCGATTCCATTTTTCTTCAGAAAAGCATTGAGCTCCATTTCTTCGGAGACCATGGACTTGCCTTTGACCAGCCGGGTGGCCTGATGGGATTGCATGATGTCCAAAACCAGCTGGTTGGCTTCCGCGGCAGTCTCCGCCCAGTGTACCTGGATGCCGTTTTGGGTGCATTTTTTTTCCAGCTGCTCCAAAAGCTCAGGTAGTTTGCTCAGGGCGTTGTTTTTAATTGAATTTCCCAATATTCTGAGGCGATCGATTTCATCCGGATCTGTAAAAACGCTTTTGCGCTTGAGCACCAGGGTGTCCATGGCGGATTGTATGTTTTTTATCAGCTGAGGGTCGTTTAACGCCCGGTCGACATTTTTTTCGAAATCAAGCGGCTGATGGTTTGGCATTGATTCTCTCCCATATAAAATCGGCCAGATGCTGGCCCTGAATTGGCGTGTCGGTGTTCTGCATGGCGCCACTGATGTTCATCAGACAGCCGCAGTCGCCGGTGATAAATCGCTGCGCTCCCGTCTGGCGGATGTCGTCCGATTTGTCCTTTACCATGACAGCGGAGATAGCCGGCTGCTTGACCGCAAAGGTTCCCCCGAATCCGCAGCAGTCGGTTTCCCGCTGCAGCTCGACCAACTCCACGTTTTTTAGCCTGCGGATCAGGGCCTTGGAATCCTCCGTGACACCCATTTCGCGCATCGCATGGCAGGACGAATGCCAGGTCACTTTGATCGGCGGACCTTGATCGGCCAGCTTGATGTCGACGGCATGGACCAGAAATTCCGACAGTTCGAACACGCGCTCCGAAAATGCGGCCACCTTGTCGATGCGGGAGTCGTTCTGAAACAATTTGGGGTAATGGTGCCTCATCATTCCCGCGCAGGACCCGGACGGGACCACTATAGGGTAGTCTTTACAGAACAGTTCGATTTGCTTTGCCGCTACGGTTCTGGCTTCATCCGGAAAGCCGGAGTTGTACGCCGGCTGTCCGCAACATGTCTGCCGTGACGGGAAGACAACTCTAATCCCGCTTCGCTGGAGCAATTCGATGCCCGCCATGCCGGCCCCGGGATAAAACATATCCGCCAGGCAGGTGCCGAAGTAATAGACGTTTCGAGGGTTTTCAGGATAAATCCGCATATTTTTCCCATTTTGACGCTGTATTTGGAATTAAAAATCTATCAGATACCCTAAATCATAAAAAATATAAAGGGCTTTTATTCGTCCTGCTTTACAATCTTCCGAGATATTGTTAAATGTATCTATTTCAGCCAATATCGATGAGTCGTGCAAGAATACCGGGAACAATTGGCCGGTCAGCAATAAAACCCCACACTACCAGGAGATCTTCAGGAGTCCGACATGCCTGTATCAAGGAAAAAACTGTTCTGGATCACGGGTTTAATGCCCCTGTTGCCACTAATCGCCTTATTGGCAGCCGCTCAAACGCCCATTGCGGAGAGATCGCTGCCCGCCGATACGATTGTCAAGGATACTTTTCAGGCTGGATACGGGCTGCCGGTGGGAAAGATTCATTCCTTACGGGGGGAAACCCTAATATTTCACCGCGATCCGGCGGTGGGTTACCGGGCCAAGACCGGGTTGCCGCTTTACAGGGGCGATATTCTGCGAACTCAACAAAATTCCTTGATTCTATGCCGACTCGTTGACGGCAGCCGACTGGCAATGGCATCCGGATCCATACTCGAGCTTCGTCAATCCAAAACCGAGTCTACCCGACAGCCCAGCGTGTCAATTCTGAATTTGACGCAGGGGGGTGTCCGGTTTTATGTAAGGGGGGCGCCCAACTTATCCACCTATGAGTTCAAAGTTCAAACCGAGACTGCCTTTATCGTGGCTAAAGAAGCCGATTTCATTGTCAAAGCAGGCCCGGGACGCACCGAGATAATCAACCTGAGAAACAGCCGCGTTGAAGTAACCGACCTGGCAGCGCCGGAGGAAATCCACTTTTTGACGGACTTCCAGCGCACCGTAGTCAGCGAGGACTCGATTGAACCCTTGATCGAGACAGTGTCCGAGATGGATGCCAAAATATTGATGGCTGATTTTCGTATCGCCCCCGACAGCAGATTGTTTGCTTCCGGCGTAAATAAGCCTCCAGATCCTGAATCCCCCAATGAAATCCCGGAAGAATAGGAGCTGTCGATGGCGACCCTATGCCGTCGCGCCAATCCACCCCGAGGAGGAAAATTATCATGGAAGATATCCACGAGAACTTCACCCGCTTCAAGGACGAGTTTCCTGAAATCCACGCCCGGCATGAAGCCCTGGGAAGAGAAATCCACGAGAAGATCGGCCCGCTGCCTGAAAGCAGCCGGTGGTTGATCAAAATCTCCATTTCGGCGGCCTGCAGTCACCGCAGAGCATTGGCTACCCACATCAAGAAAGCCCGGGCTGCCGGTGTGACCGACGGCGAAATCAAGCATGCCTTGCTGCTTCTGATTCCCACCGCCGGCTTTCCGGTGTTCATGAAAGCCTACTCCGTTTTGAGTAAAATGGTTGATTAAGTTGAATATGTTGATTGGTTGATTAAATTGGATGCAACATATCCGATTGCACCGCTCAACTCAAACAGCACAGTCAACTGAATTACGGTAGCCAAAATATCACATCTGCGTCATGCGAGGTCTCCGGGTAGGTTATTGGTTATTGGTTAATCGTTACTAGAATTCGTTGACAGACTCAATCTATCAATCGACATTGGGCATCCTGGAGAATTAGGTCGAGAACTTTGAATCCGTTAACCAAATAACCAATAACGAATAACAGATAACTCCCCATCGGGTCTCAGCCTGATTGGGAACCAAATTAGATTTCTGGTGCTGTTGCCGAGTGGCTTAACTATACCCTAGAGGGGAGGTCTAATGGCGAAAAAGGACATATTGACGGAGATCAAAGAAGGGATTGCCCGGGCCATCAGGTTTGTGACCGTCGATATCTGGCGCATCCGGCTTGAAGACCTGCCTTTTGGGAAATCATTTCTGATCAGACAGCTCAGAATTTTTCTTCTCGCCCTGCGCGGCTTCGACGAGGACAGGTGTTTTTTCCGGGCCTCATCGCTGACTTTTAACACCCTGCTGTCCATCGTGCCGGTGGCGGCGATCCTGTTCGGTGTCGCCAAAGGCTTCGGATTCGAGACGAGACTGAAATGGGAGCTCTTTGAAAAATTTCCGGGCGAATCCCAGCAGGAGGTGTTGCAGAAAGTTTTCGACTTTGCCGAGTCCATGCTTCAAGTCACAAAAGGCGGAGTTATTGTCGGTATCGGTCTGGTGATTCTTTTCTGGACCGTGATCAACGTTCTCAGCCAAATCGAGGCTTCTTTAAATGACATATGGGAAATCAGGGAAAGCCGGACCTGGGGTCGAAAATTCAGCGATTATTTGGCCCTCATGATGATAAGCCCGCTGCTGATAATGCTGTCCAGCAGCGTCACGGTGTATATAACGACCCGGGTCACCCTGTTGACCGAGCAAATTAAACTGTTGGGCATTATCAGCCCGCTCATCTTTATGAGTTTCAAGCTCATTCCGTACGTGCTCATCTGGATTCTCTTCACGATCATCTATGTGCTGATGCCCAACACCAAGGTCAATCTTAAATCCGGCATCGTGGCCGGGATAATCGCCGGCACCATTTTTCAGATCGTCCAATGGGCCTACATCAGTTTTCAATTCATGACTGCCAAATACAACGCCATTTACGGCAGTTTCGCCGCGCTGCCGTTGTTTTTGATGTGGGTTCAAATCAGCTGGTGGGTGGTTCTTTTCGGAGCCGAGCTGTCCTTTGCCAACCAGAATGTCGGCACCTATGAATATGAGCCCGACAGCAACAAGGTCAGCCCGGCTTTCAGAAAAGTGCTGACCCTGCAAGTCGTCCATCTGCTGGTCAAAAATTTCGCCCGTGGTCAGAAACCGTTGACCGACACCGAAATCTCGGCTCAGCTGAGAGCGCCCATCCGGCTTGTTCACACAATATTATTTGACCTGGTCGCAAGCCGACTGGTCTCCGAGACCACCACCCGGGTGGACAAGCAATTCGGCTATCAGCCGGCCCGGGATATCAGTACCCTCACCATAACAGCCGTCATCAATGCCATCGACCAAAACGGCACGGACGACATTCCGGTCGTAAAGAACGATGAATATGAGGCCCTGTCCGAGGCAATCAAAAACTTCAAAGACGCCATGGAGGCATCGCCGGCCAACCGGCTTTTGAAGGATATATAGCGGTCCTGTCGATCCTCGATGCTGACTGCTGGTCACTGGCCTCTGGATACTGGTCGCTGGCCTCTGGATTCTGGTCACTGGCTACGGGTCACTGGTTGCTGGCATCTCGCAGATGGTGACTGGCAGTTGATAACACATGATACTCAAGCCTGGATTCTCGATACCAGATACGAGATGCCGGATACCGGGACCGGATGTCGGACGTGGGTATTTGATCTCCGGATATTGGATGACCGATGCTTGATACGCAATACCCGGTACCTGGTGTTCAGTATGAGGATCAAATTGTACAGGGTGCAGAGCGATGGGTTAAGGGTAGGGGTTAGCGATAAGATTTTATTTGTTTGGATTTGTGTTCCTGCTTTAATTTGAAATAGCAAAAATTCACCGTTTAACTTCTTTGATGAATCTGACTAAATCCGTTAAGTATTCTTGATCCACCCTGTTTGTTAGGACATCCCGGATGGCGTGGCCGCCGTCCGGGTAGATTTTGATGGTAAAATGATCGAGGTTATTCTCTTTCAATCGTTGGACAGACGCATCAACAGGAACGTTCTCATCGTTTCCACCTAAAGCAAAAAACACCGGAACGCGAACATCTCTCCAATAAGGTATCGAATCAAACCCCGCGGTTGGAATAAAAAAGTCCTTTTTCATAAGGATCCGCGACGAAATCGGAGCGATCAATCTGGCAATGAACCTATAGGTGTAAGGCGCGATATTGTAAATTTCCTCATGCAACAATTGTTCTTCAGTGGTGACGGCTGCACCGGACATGCTGACTGCAAAAGACACATCGCCGGATCTGGATGCGGCTACCGGCGCAATCCATCCACCCTGACTCATTCCAACCAGCCCAATTGTTGAATACTCAAACCTCTCTTGCTGTTTCACAAATTCTATTGCGCTGATCGTATCGGTTGACAGCTCTTCGAAACTTGCTCCGAGCCACGCGCCTTCAGATTTCTCACTGCCGCGTTTATCGGGAAGTAAAACGGCAATGCCGTTTGATTGTAAATGCTCTGCAACCGATAAATACCAGACACTATTTCTCCGGCTTGTCCCCGAACCGTGAATAACAACAACTGTGGGAAAGGGCCCCCTTCCTTCCGGCAGCAAAAGCATGCCTGCCAGCTGCAATTTGCTATGATTGTTTTTAAAAAATATTTCAGAATAATCCAGCGCCGATAAATCCGGCCCAACTAGCCGCGGGCGACTCCTGTCTTTTAAAATCAAAGGAAGCAAAAGCCAGATCAATAAGATTGAAATAGCGATTGAAAGGCGTACTATTGTACTTCTCATTCTCATTTCGAACGATCTATAAGGTCGCGTTCCTCCATGCAGCGAACCACCATAACCGTGCAAGTGGCATGGGCAGCCACCCTTTGAGCGACAGCGCCTATGGGGGATGTTGTGGTTATGCTAACCTAAAACTGACCCCCTGAGAGTCCAAACGACAACCCAAAATTGACCCCCTTGAGCCGATCTCTGGTATAGAGGATTGAAAGCGATCAATTCTACGACCGGAGGTGGAAAGGAGC
>Ga0209052_1000305_pt1 | contig 14972 bp, 11 predicted proteins | sample WorMetHEROISLAND_2_FD_187409 | JGI IMG/M metagenome (GOLD analysis project Ga0209052, IMG submission 187409) | Marine gutless worms symbiont microbial communities from Max Planck institute for Marine Microbiology, Germany - Olavius sp. 4 HERON... | ecosystem: Host-associated > Annelida >...
CGCCAATTTTCCCTACCCCACCTCTGTTCAAGCCCAAATTTGAAAATGTTCCCTTTGCACTAGATCGCTGAAATTTTGCGTGCGGCGAGCGAAGACATTGGGCTAATTAACCGTGTAATAAAATTCCACCTAGCTCAACGTATGTGATCAGCATCCATCAACGTTACAGACAGACAGACGGACGGACAGACGTCATGCGATGGCATCACCGCTCCATTGCTTGTAGCATGGAGCGGTAAAAATGGGCGTAAAGCAGGACAAATATTCCATTTTTGTTTTTTTACCGTTACTGTTCTGCTGTCAGGATTTACGACACCATCAAGAGAATGCCTATTCGTTTTAAGTGCAACGAGAACAAACCTAAAAATATTCAACATCTGTCAAATATTAGATTTTTAAGAAATTCAAACTATGCATCGACTTTGTTGAAATTTAAAATATTTGAGGCCTATTTAATATTTTAAACATTATTCTACATTTGACGGTACGCTATACAAAAATCCCATTGCTCCAGCAGTACATGGAACAGTCAGTGCCAGTCAGATATTACTGGCATCACTCAGAGCACCTGCTGAAGCTCCTCGTGCATTCGACCAATCAATCATCTCATCACAGATCATGTTGTTATGACGACATAATCTACCACTTACTTTCTACGCGATGATTGATGGATTCCACGAGTCACTAAAGCAATCACCGCTATCCAGGCCAAGCGGCGTAGCCTACACAGAGACATGCTTGAAGTTCAAGCCCCCAATGAAGAGTTGTAGGTACACACTTATCTTTCTGCTTCACCATTATTTTCAGCGACATACAATGTTGTGTGTGTGTGTTTTATACCACTAAATATGCACGGTTTTGACTTCAAAATGCATCGAATGTGTTTGGCTGTTGAGTTCCGCTCAGACCCGCAGGGAAGCTTATACGACTCTGGGTTAAATCCTAGCTGAATTAAGGAAAGTAAAAACGGTCAGGGGAGGGGATAGGACGGGAGGAAGTAGAAGGAAAAGGAGGCGAACAAGAGCAAGAGAGGAGGAAGTTTGAACCCAGCATCCTGAAATCCTCCATAGACGATCTAACAATGTGAACTTACAGCACCGGACTTAGCAGCAGCAACACTGCAACGCACGTCGACTGGCGAATTGAAGGTTAAACCAGTTCAGCAAGGCCTTCAAAAGGCTTCTGCTTCCGCCTGCAGTCTGGCGAAAAAGTAGGGACCGGCGCAAAATATTTTACTATTTTTTATTCTTATTTCATGACATTCAGTGTAATATTGCACAACAGCTCATAAAAAGATAGTGACACAGCGAATAGTACCCAAGAGAACTAAAGTAAAAATACTGCAGCACAGCAGACTATCATGCAAACAGTTTCGTTTCAATAAAACTTTGAAAGCAAGCAAAAACTGCACCAATATTTTTGAGGGGTCCAACAAAAATTTCAGGGAGGGAGCTTTTTAGGGACGGATGGTAACCGGAAGCACAGGAACTTTTTTACGCCTAAGAGCGCACATTTCACTTCTTGCCTACATCTCACACTGAACTAGTTGCTGCTGCTGACTGTAGGGCGGTGATGAATACGATTATAACAGCGACGTCGACGACTTATTAGTCGGCTCGTCGGACTCGCTAGAGCGTATTCAAAGCGCTGAGATGAATTCTGCCTGCTGATGATCGGATCACCAGACAAGTCGCTTGAACCAGGTGCGAACGTGTCACGTGTGTAACGTAAGTATAGTGCAAGTAGGTCATTCATATTGCGCGTCCGTTAACTGTAAAAAAAACCTCGAATGACGTCGCTGTAAGGGGGGATTTCACACGGACGAGTTTACCTTGATGTTTTGAAGCGCCGAGCGTGGATCTGTGGAGAAGCTCTCCGTCTCTCGATGAAAACCTCCCACGTCAAGCAGCTCCAGTAGCTTATTGTGCATCTACAATTCGACCGTGACACTTTGCATCAAAATGTCTCGCAGCGACTGACTTTACAACTAGCAAACAGTTTAATAGAAGAATAAACCCAGTCCGAGTCGCCGTCAATAAACAGAGCATCAGCTACATGCATTTCGTTCTAGCTAGGTTATAATCCACCAGCGTAATTGAAACCCGAGTATTTCTAGACAAACCTCAACAATTTTAACTCATCCAAAAAATGTACACCTTAAAAACTTTACCATAAGAGTAGGTGAAATTATATACAACTTAAAAAACTATTATACTATTAGCCGAAAATGGCAATGTAACCGCTAAACAGGAAATATTTCTATGACCGATGGGATCATGTTCCAACGTTAAATCTGAGGTTTTCGACCACGACGAGCTTAAAGAAGCTGTTGTAGGCAATTGCGACAACGATCGACAACTGGAATGGCAACGTGGCCGTTTTGGGCGCCAATTTAACCATTTCTGGCTATCGGCCATTGTCGCAATCACTTCGCGATTTTGTCGAGCTCGTTATGATTAAAATCTGGCATTTCTGCAGGAGTTTCGACGGTGTCATAGTTTCAGAAACATAATATACTTATTACCTCCGGTTTTTGTGCCTATGTCGCTATTTCCAGTTGACGTCAGGTGTATGGTGAGTTTATCTGCCAGCAAGACATTATATCAGCGTACCAGTCACTAACATTTCACTCTGTATCGTAGCAACACGTTGTGATGACAATCATAGCCGCCGCGTGTGCCAGTAAAAGAATTTCAAAACTTGTTCAATATTTGATAAGGATGACGACAAGAATGCGTGTACAGTGCTGTAGTTCCAGGTGTGCAGCGATGACGTGTAGCCATCGGGTGTAGTCCACTGAGATGTCAGCATGCGTTTTCAAGTCACACGAACAGTCGCACGCTGCTTCGGGATTCTGGGATAGTTGTGCAGCATTCGTCCTTTGCTGTCTCACTCAATTTTCCAATCTCTTAATGGTTTCGGAAATGCTAAACTAGCTAGCTAGCTAGCATCCCATCGTTCCATACATCGGTCACGAATGCCGCGTCTAAATTTGTGTTCTATACCAGACGAAATCGCTGCTTTACCCAAGTTTACCATCAGCATTGGCTATACGAGCCGGAGAGAATATTCGTACAAGCTTGCCGTGCTACTTACTGTATTGCATTTGGTGTGTCCATGGACTTGCCAGTCTACTTGATATCGACAGTTTACAGCGTGTCACTGACCTCCCTGGTCGACTGCATGCGCTTGCAGCGTTCATCATCGACCTCGGCAGTAAATACGTGCTCTAACATCGACACGTTATCTACCTCCGTACCATTGGCAACTGAGCTTTCCCATTGCGGCACGGCAGCAAGAATGTGTAACAGTCTACCGCAGTTTACATGAATGCCGTCAACATTTAAATCTGTTTTTGAAAATATATCCGTTATGACACCTTAAGCTTAAAACAAAGTGTGTGATATATTAATCAAACATTGCAAAAACGTTAAACGGCGACGGTTACGCGTCGATTCAACATCAGTATTATTCTGATGCAGTTACAACGTATAGGCGCACATGATTTCTCTGTTGTTAGACACATAGAGGACATCTATCCCGATTATAAGACTGGTGATAGTTACGTTGGCTTGTCGAGCCGAGCGGCTGGACGCGTCCTGAAACAGAGTGCCTACGCGTGTCCAGCCGTAGTGTTGCAGCAGACGTACACGCGCAACGTTGAAGTCGGCGTCGCTAGGCACGGTCCGGTAGAAGTTCGGATACTTCTTCCTATCGCTCAGTATTGGATTCGTGTCGCCGTATGATACCTGCAATGAAATACGCACGCGCAGTAGCCTACTGTTGTTATGCACACGGCTTGAGGTCGACCAATAAGTGCCGGTACAGTACGGGAACTTTCTTTTACCGGTCGGAGTGTCGGTTGCGGATCTAATATTGCCTATTAAGTCTTTTATTTCGCAACTATTTCAGATAAGAAGTAGCGGTATGCTTTCCAGGCGGTCAAAGTAGTGCCGGCATGCCATGCTGACCAATACCGGCCCACTTCAAGCACTGGCTTGGTGGTTAGGGCATGATGGGACTCGTGATCAAGAGATCGTGGGTTCGAATCCTGGCCGATTCACCGCTAGGCAATGACTATGGGCAAGTTCACATGCATGTGCCTCTGTCACCAAGCAGTATAATTTGGTACCGGCCAATGGGCGATGATGTTCTGCGGCTGGGAAGGTAGACCGCGGGCCTGTGGAAAGTAATGGCAGCCTACCACCGGGTGAATACGTTACCCGTCTAGAGATCCGGAACCGAATGCTGTTCCCATATCACCGGGATCATTTGCAAGCAACCTTGAGCAAGCTGCTGACTAAAAATGTTCAATGTTAAAAGTTGTCTATAACTCCTAATACCTACCCCGGAGGGATAAAAGGCTAAGTTGACCTTGGTGGTTGGTTATATACCGTACTGGTTTACCTGCCCGCAGACAGTCACCCATCTAGGTAGTAGCCATTTGATAGCGACCCGACCGGGAGTCGAACTCACGACCTTTTGATCGTGAGTCCAACGTCCTAACCGTTACGCCACCAAGCTACTTTGTCTATACTCAGGCCAACTTAGCTTCCACCCTTAGCGGGACTAAAGACGAAGTTTACGAGCTACGAGGTGAGGGCCTTGTGTGACTGACTGGGATGTGCCGTGTCTGCATGCTGCATCACGGGTCAAATGTTTGCTAGCACGAGCAACGGATGGCCGCATAGTGCACTGCGGTATCATTAGCTCATGCCAACCAGCTGCTAATTCCGAGATTGTAAAGTTCTTCTGGTCTTGAGTCTGACTCATGTAGCCTAAGTTGTGCTGTAGCAACTTACTACCATGGCCTTTATCATTTTACCTTTCCCTGTCCGGGTGGTCGGGTATTACTTATGATGGCGTGCATTATTATTCTCTGCATGTTCTCTTTCGCTTTTGCAGACGTCCGCCTGCCGCAGTTTTGGTAATTATCGGCTTTCATCTTTTTTTTCGTATAGCAATAAGAAACGTTTTAAAATATGCAATGCTGATGTAATTTTGATGATCACGAAGACAAACATTTTTACTAGCGTCAGTGAGTGTAATAGTTTGCTGTTGCCTGGCTAGAATACAAACTCAGATGTTATCACAGCGGAATGCTTCAGGGTCAGTAGTAAGCAAATTTTCCTATACGTGCTTTTTGTGACGACTATAGTAGTGCGGCTAATTTCGCCACTTTGTTCTAGGATATTTTCGCCACTATTACTATACTGTTTTTGCAATTTATTATGCTGAAAACTTCACATACTTATATGTAATTAGCTGCTAGTTGGTTGCTTAACTTCTATACATGTTAACTCTGTGAGCAAATAATTATTTCAAAAGACATCTAATCACAATCACCCAAAACAGCTTATGGTGGCCAAAACACCCACGCTCACCGTATCTTCTATTCATAGTAATCAGTCTTCATTCCTTGCTAATAAACGCGATGTAAAAACGAGATAATGCGTTATGGTACGCTATTGTGACTTACCGTTTGTCGCCGCACATACATGCCAGCAATCAGTCATGTTCAAAGTGCGTGCATGCAGTTACTGCAGACGTTGAGGTCTATTCTCCGTTATTCGCAAAACTGTATTACTTTGATTAGTTCGTTGATTGATTGATCGATATACGTTAGAGTGCCGTGCGCTCAAAACAGTAGCTTAGTTATATGAGTAATATTGATGAAAAAGGCCAAAAACGGAAAAATACGACCGATCAATATATATCTTTATTTTGCCATTTAGGCAGCACAAAGCACACAGAAGAACAAGCAGACATGTAGACATAACCAAAGATACGCGCATGCACAAGCCATAAAAAAGTCCGACAGCCCGTGGAAATAGCCTAAGCTGAATACATCCACGAGAAATCTGATAGCCAACAGAATTTACAGAAACAGATGTATGCAAAATCAAGTTAAACAGAATGAATGGACGTTGAAAAGTCTTCATTCCGAGCGTAAACTGACTCAACAAGTCGAAATCAGGGTAGGTCTGTGGCAGGGACAGCTAGTTCCCTCGTCGCTAGGCAACATGTCTGGGAAACGCCGTAAGCTCCCCATGCAGCCAAGTTCTTCAACCGTTCAAAAGATTTTTGTATTTTCAGCACCAAATGCGGCATGTCTGGACAATATCACCATTGGCAGTATATGTTCCTTCCATATAGTCTTTTGGTGAATGGACATAATGATGGAAAGTTCTCTCACGATGAACTCAGACGTCATTCATTAAAGATTTGTAAAATCCCAGAGATAGACTGGAGACTGAACTTTCTCAGTAGTAGCATAATAGACGTAATTGTTAACTAGTGGAATTTACTGGACGAAGATGTTATTGATAGTCGCACAGTTAGTACATTTAAAAAGAAGTTGGATCTTCATTTGAAATTTATGAAATTTGAAATTTGACACGGGATGTATTTAGGCTTCTAGCTTTCCCCATATTATCGTTGTTCCAGTCGGGCGCGGGCGCACCTGCACGATGTTCCACCAGACAGCGGACTCAGCGACCGGCACAGTGACGCGACTGCAGAGGTCACCGAGCACAAGAACTTTGAACGGTGGGTAATACATCATGTCGAAGAACACTCGACTGCCGACCGCCATGTCACACTACAGCCGCGCGCACACACACACACAACTATAGCAGTAGTTCGTTACTTACTACTTATAGCTTTGTACTAGCAGCAGGAAATAACTATTTATATTTCCGTCATATATTGCACTACTGCAAATGTCAATAATATTGTAGTATAGCTCGTGGTGTCCCAATAAAAAAACCGTCAACCAAGTTTCGTCATTTTTAACCGACGTAGGCTACGGGACAGAAAATTTGCAATACGCACATAATATAAATAGTTCACCTACCATTTTGTGTATCTGCAGTGGCTTGTAAATTTTTGACTGCAACATTATTCATGTTTACCGTTATATCAATGCAGAGTGTTTCAAAGACATTGCTGACTCGTTGGTGATGTTTTCGTCAATGTTGGCCAAACTTCGGAAGTTGATATTTTTAAAAGAATCATACCTGACGATATTAGTTAGAAGTAACGCAATGTAGAAACTGCTGAGGTCGGGAACCAAACTACAGATTAATTTTATAGCAGCATTAAAACGTTTTGATGTAAACTAGAAAACTGTGTCGGCCCAGTGCCAACATAATTGTGTGGCCGTCCGCCTGACATTTGACTTTTTGAGCTATAATTATTTGTCACACCGATTACTCTGGCTCTGCGGAACGTTTTCGCCAATTTTGGTTTTGTGGGCTTATTAGTTTTCGACTTATTAGCCCGTACGGGACGGACAGACGGATGGACGGACGGACAAGCAAGACCCGTATTGCGGCCTATTAGGACGGCCGCACAACAACGCAATCGTGGATGCAAGACTGTGGCGATATTGACTCACGAACCGGGATCAGAATTAATTGATCCGCACGTATATGGCTACGGACTAATACTAGTCCGGACATAAAACCTGCAGATTGCCAAGTTTGGGGCATCGTGCAAGACCAGTCCGCGTGGCGTCAACGAGATAAAATCACATGGACTGGAGCGCAGCTGCGTGTACAGTACGAGACGTCCTAGATGAGGTCATTCATTGATCGACGACGTAATTAGCTCAAAGCTTGCATTGAATCTCGTGGATGTGATTTCGTACATCCGCTGTAACGGCGCTCTTGTGTTATTTCACTTACGTGCGTGAACCGCATGTAGAGATTTGTTCGAACTTAGAGATAATATAAACTAGTGTAGCTATCAAAACCGTGCTAGACAGTTCAATATGTTCTTGGTGCAAATTTCTTGCAGTATATGGCTGCCTAAGTATAACAATCATGCTCTTGGGTCATGCAGATTGGCAATGGATCACCACTGAGTATCAGACGGGAGTGGAAGAAGGCACAGGATCACGGTCATCATGGAGAGTCGTCGCAACGGACCTCAGCTGTCTTCGCGTCATGATGATGATGATGATGAAGTATAACAATCGGTTGACGTATTATGTTTGAAGTTATGTGTATGTTAAACAAGGAGCTCAGCTACAGCTTAGAGAACAGGGCTTCGTCAGCTTCGTGCTTTGTCTCACCATAATATTACTCAAGGGAATTTAGCTTCTTTGAGTTTAGTTATACGTTACGTGTGGGGTGTTTAGCAAACCCACATGGCAACGGATGCATGCGTGTCTACAGACAAGAATATCACCCACAGTAGTTTGGCGTGTCCTTTCTATAGAACCCCCGATTATCCGCATAAAACGTATACCAACACAAACTAGATTCCGTGCCAAGTATTTCTTTTGTAAGTTTTTACGATAACTTTGGTCTAATTTTTATAGGTTAGGAAGATATGGCGATAAGGGCAATGAAAATTGGCCCCCTTCGACCAGCCCACTGTGCGAGAATGCTAGCGAATATCTGCATAAGTCTCACACCGCCAGAAACTCGAGTCCCTGGCAAACATTGTTGTTGCTGACAGTATGGGAGTATCTTCACTCGCTTTCGCATAGTTGTCTCCGAAAGCGAGACAGAAAAATCTAGTCAAACCGACGATGAAAATAGATTTTAGCAAAAAAAAATGGCACATGATGCATGAAGACAATAGATACATTGAAGCCTTAATATTTTTTCCTTTGCCTGTGTGTGTTTATTTTTGCCGTTTCCCTTCTATGACCCCTAGATCGGTGTGCATAATACAGAAGTCTAATTAAAGAGACAAGAGAACAGCGCGGCAGCTGTCTGCAAACCGTCGTAGACCATGTTATATGCGCATAGTGACCAGGGCGCTTGACAGCGCTCATCACTCAGCGAATAGTCCCGATGACACCGGCAGTCGTATGTAGCTATTCGCACGACTTCACTCGTTTAAATTATGCAGAAGCTATCGGCAGCTGCCCAGATGCACCACAGAGAGACTCTGAACTAAGCTACGCCAACATCATATAACTATAATTGACTGAATTATATTTCGACGTAACGCCGCGATACGATCATCAAGGCGATCTTCTGTCAGATGTCCTATGTCGAGTGGGGCGTTGAACTCTAAATGTTCTACCACCAAACATCGGCGACTGTTATCTAGTTTTGGTTATTGCAAGTTAGTTTTTCCATTATTTGTCGGTTTTGTTATAAGTTATTTAGCTATTTACTGCTTTGTCATTTCCACCGTGAGTTTAATAGCGACGGGCTCCACAAATAGCTACGGCATGCGCAACACGCAGTCTTTCACACTCGTGCACCCTGCTGAAGCCGCTAGACAAAGTAAGATGCCAGTAAGCAGGGACATTCGGGGCGCCAAAACATTATCGTGGGGCCCCTCCCCCACAGATGTGAAATTTGGGGGTCAAAACCCCCACTCAGAATTATCATTGCAAGTTGCGGCCAAACCTACCTGAGATCTGCACAGACGCCGCCTATAGTGTCGAACAGCTTTGGCCCTTGTTTACATTCGCGAACATTAACCAATTAATGCCTGAATTACGTATTTTAATATCTGCTATCAAATCGGTGTCCTCTTTTATGGGACGCTAGGCACTAATGGGTTAATCAACAATTATAGGCTTATATTAGCGATCTGCTCACTTCATGTCGAAATGTGATTGTTATGATTGGTCTCGTCCTTCTAGCGCCAGGCGGTATTTTTATTACCATAACAGCTGCAATACCACGAAACCGTTTTTCACGCACGACAGCACGTAGTGCTAAGCGCGTACTAGCTATCGCAACTCTGTCTGTCCGTCCACCCGTCTTGGTGTCACGTTCCGGTACCGATTTAAGCCCAGGTGAGGAGATTCCACTCGAATGAGGACATCGAAACGGATACCCCAAAGAAATCGCTATTTTACCGTTATTAACTCGGTTGCAGATAGACACAGACCTGCTTATCATAACAAGCACTGCTGACGGGCTTTCCGGAGGTGCCAACATCTATGACCTTAAACGACCTTGAAATCCAAAAAGTAGGGGGTTTTAGTGAATTTTTTTCGCGATTTCAGGCTGCGACGCACATTCGAAGAGTGAATTTTCGCCGAAATTATTGGAGATAGACCAAGATAACCTGCATATAAAATTAAAATTAAACTGATGATGTCGCGTAAGCATTAGCTCAGATCTCTTGTTGAATAAAGTAAACAATTGTATCGAAATCAGACTCGGTAAATTGGTCACGCTGTAGTAGGTCGGTGCTACTAGTGACGACCAAGCAAAGGACACAGTCATCACGTATATTACTAATAGTTTGCGGCGTGACAGTCTCAGCGGACTGTGAGTAAGCAAGCGGCAATGATGGACCGCTCGATGATTGTGCTACAAGATGCAATACTAGATACAGCGACAGACAACGGCATCGGTCAGCAGACAGACAGACAGACAGACTCGGTCAGCCGGCCAGCGCGACTTACGACGCTAACGACCGTCGCGTAGTCGTCCTGACGCGTTTCCGTCTAACGCAACGCACGCAACGAACGCAACGAACACAATGAAGACGAGAAAAGTACGCAAGCGACACAACAGCTAAACGCAAGGATAGAAGCTGTGTCTATTCTTGCGTTGCGTCCGTTGCGTTTGTTGCGTTCGTTGCGTTGCGTGCGTTGCGTTGGATGGAAACCAGACTTTACGACTCCGAAGACGGTCGCGTAGTCGGCGTGACGCGTAACGCGCATATTTCACGGAGTAGCGGTCGCGGCCGCATCTGACATTGGTTTGCACTGTCATCCGCATAAACTGCGTGCGTGCATTAGCGTGTTCGTCTGACCAGAAACGACACGCGCGCGGTTTTCGCTTGTACGCTTAACACAATAATGCGCAATGTTTCCCTGGGGACTGCACATACATACGGCGGGGTGTATCTCAGACGTTCTAACGGCCAGCCGCCGCAGTTATGCCGCTGCAAATAACTAAAATAACAATATTCATCCATTTTCTCGAGAAAGCCGAACTACGTATATTTTTGCAGCAACTGTGCCAAATGAAAGTCGGTTTTAACCATTTTTACTGTTACGAAAGGCAATCGCTGAGTATTTCACGCTGTTAAAAGGGCCACTTTTCCATGTTTTACTGTCCGACGTTAGAGACATACTTTTAATTAGCGCGGCAATGCACCTGCTCACTGTGCTGGGCTGCTGTCACTGCCGCACTGTTTGCTGCTTTTAGAAATCTAAACGTATATCTACGTATCATGAAATTTAGGTTTACATTATAATGTTAAAAAATCACTACGGACAAAACACGGTATATCAACAGTTCGATGCGGAAGAACCGATTGTCGAGCGAGCCATGATTACAAACACTCTGTCTGCGTGAGTAAAAAAAATTAAAAATTAACATTTTGAATGCATCTATACGTGATAATGTTGCCAATTATAATGCTTACGATTTTTTAGTCGCGTTTTAATCAAATGTTGTAGTTATAATACTGCAAAAATATTCATGTTTATAGCAATGGTGCTTTTCAAAATGCTGTTGGCGAGTAACGCAACGTGGTTTTCAAGAGTTTCACATTTGCCAAAACTATTTTTGAAAATGGCCGTGTGAGAAAACAACAAAACATTGCATGTAACATCATGTCATGTAATACCCCGTTTACACGATGAAGCTGATTCGACGAGCCAGCTCATCAAGCTAACTTGTCAAGCGCTTGTCAAGCACTTGTCAAGCACTCATCAAGCTGGCTTGATGAGTGTTTGATGAGTGCTTTTCGATCCAGCTTGATCAGTGACTGATTTATCAAACATTCTTGATATTGCAAGCATTCATCAACCTGGCTCGATGAGCTATACCACTTAGCATGCTGATTAGGGGACGGGTTATAATCATAGATATGAAGATTATCTTTCATATTCAGCAACTGGTGAAATGATCTTGATATCATTCGCACAAAACCTTGGAACGCACCATCGTTCAACTGGGTCTGCATTAAGTTTGCAAGTGCTCCTTAGGGGCACAGATCGAGCGGCCACTTCTGACACCACAATGTCATGCCCGGTGTTTGTGCTGCAGTCCACGTCGACAACGTCGACGTACAACAATGACTGCAGCAGCGGCCGCTAATAACTGAGTTCTGTCCATCGGAAAAAAATAAGGCTGAAGATCTGCACACAAAAAACCAAACTTGGCAACATGACGCGACAATAAACGTTATAACACATGATCAGCTGTGGGCAAAGCCTATACACTTGAACAAGCGCATCAAGCCAGCTTGATGACTGCTTGATGAATGCTTGACAAGCGCTCGCTTGTCAAGCCAGCTTCATCTTGTAGACCAATTAACCTATCAATCAAGAATTTTTTAACGTGGCCTAAGTAACAAGCTGCTGCCACAAGGACCACGCAGATGAAACAGTTAATTTATAAGACTAGGCCAGGATACGATTGTCGAAACAGATGCAGTTTTAATCGTTTTCTAAAGGTGAGCAGAGATGGTGCTGAGGTGACATCAGCTGGTAGGTCGTTCCATATGCGAGCACCGGCGACAGGGAAGGCGTGATGTCCAATAGGCCTAGTAGGCAGTCTAACAACAGGAACACATAGCTCGTCGCAAGTTGAAGACGGCAATCTTTGTCCAGACGGGATGTCGGCGATCGATGTGAACTGTCGCAAATACTGCGGGGCATCGTCATGTAGAGCCCGACAGGTCAGAACGGCCAGCTTGAAAATAACCCTTTCGGGCACTCGCAGCCAGTGGAGGCTGACGAGCGCATCCGGGTATAACTGTTATTAGTTCTTGTTGTCAGTGCTTCTGTTAGACCATGCTGCTAACAATGATGTGAAATAGTCTAAGGACATTAATTACCGGTATCACGAAAAACATGCAAATGTATGCAACAATCGGTATATACCGTAGTGCAACAAAAAGCGACAATGTTATTTTTATGATAACTATGGCAAATATGGACCGATTTTAATAACTTTTTCAGTGTCACATAGAGCGGTAAACTGTAAAAAGATGAAACAAAGCTTACCAGGCCTAAATCAGTTTTGCATTAACCTGGGAAATTAAATGCTGAACTGCTCAGCTTTTCTCCAAAAAATGTACACGTTATTCATAACAGTCAGTGTCCGTCGTAAATGTCTGATGTTGTGCAGTTGGTCGCAACTACGTCGACACGAAGATGACTACGATCAGCTGCTACGATAAACTATCTAACTCCGAGACTGAGATCTAAGTTTGGCGAGCGTGCATTCTCGTACGCTGGCCCCGCTGCCAGGAACCGACTCCCAGAAACAACCCGCCACGCTTACACACACATACTTTTTAAGAAACTTTTAAAAACTTTTTTATTCACAGAATTTTATAACTGTTGTTACACTTGTTAGGTCTGCTGCTCTATTTGTAAGTGGACTTTAAACGACGATGATGACAATGATGATGATAATGTCCACACTGGCGCTAGCTAGGGCAAGAAGGCCTTGAAATCTGCGTGACGCGTTCCTGTGTGTCATACCTGCGTGTCTTTCCAGACCAGGTGGAGGTCGTAGTTGGGGAGGATGTGAGTATTGTGGTTCACGTCATTGAGAGCCATTGACACCGCCTGCAGCACGTCTGGAGCCGGTCTTTCGATGTCGTCGACCGTATCGTCTGACGACGTTAAGGGAATCAGGCCGGCCACGTAGATGCGGCTGCGGCGGTTAGACGACGGCTGTGACCAGTGACCGGATGAGGATTTTCCCACGATGACGACAGCGGCGGCGGCGACAGCGAAAATCGCAATTGCCGGCGACGATGACGTCATTTTCGTTTGCGCCGGCGTCGTCGGCACGACGTCATGGCGTCTGTGACGTCATGACGTCTGTGTCGCGCCCCGCGATGTCAGCAAGGCGACGACGACCGACGGCGACACTCGGCGGTCTCAGCAGTAGCTACAGCAGCCGGTCGGTCCTCAGACAGCTTGGCTGGTTTCTATTGTTCTTATCTACCCCACACCTTGGGTGGTAGGACAGTTGTGGACGGGCACCGACAGCGTCAGTAGGCGCAGAGTAGCATGGACGTTTTCATGCCCGTCTTGCTGCTGCTAATTATACATACACGTGTTCCAAAAAAATTGGTACACCAAGCTCATATCGATAACTTAGTCAATTCTCAGCGGATTTTTAAAATTTTTTCACTGACACACTCTGCAGAAAATTTGCTATAAAACTGTCATTAAAAAAATTCCACCAAACATTATACGCGTCGCTACACTACCTTGTGAAACACGAATGCTATAAAGTAGCGTTTTGTGTGCGCTAAGCCATAGTCTTGCTAAGATGTAGACTACCAGAGACCTTGTGTATGGCACACAGCAACTGTGGTAAGAGAATTAAGTCAAGTTTCATCGATTTGAACTCCAGGGTCAACAAATATTACACTGGCGTAGTTTAATTTCAACGCGCCGTCTGCAGCTATTAGCGACTGACTGGGCGTCATTTTTGCGTGAAAAAGCGTTTTTGCTCCAGCATTCTATTCTTCGCTGCACCATATGCCGTACTCCAATTTTTTTAGTGTAGTCAATGTGAACAGCATTCGGTCACTAAACTAAATGAAAATAGCATCAATAAGTAACAGTTTTGAGCAGCTATATCTCGGATGACAGTTTGCTTCAGTTAGTTTCTTAGCAGGCATCTCTTAAAACACTTTAAACTAAGACTACCATGAAAAAATGATCTGTATGACACCAGCTTGCACCACATGGTGTATCAAATGATGAATTCTGGTCTTACTGGCTTAATACCATATCGTCTACGATGATCACATTTTTACGCGCGACAGCAGGAACTGCTATAGCGCGTCTTAGCCATCGCAACTCTGTCTGTCCGTCTGTCCGTCCGTCCGTCACACGGGTGGATCAGGCAAAAACGGTGCAAGCTAGGATCATCAAATCTGCACCGTCGGCTGCCCCAAAGACTCTAGTTTCAGGATCTGGAACGCTTTTCCAAAAATTCCATAGGGGTCACCCCAATCGAGGGCCCTAAATGAGAGGGGGTAGGAAAATTTTGCGATTTTGAACC
>Ga0209052_1000306_pt1 | contig 14911 bp, 15 predicted proteins | sample WorMetHEROISLAND_2_FD_187409 | JGI IMG/M metagenome (GOLD analysis project Ga0209052, IMG submission 187409) | Marine gutless worms symbiont microbial communities from Max Planck institute for Marine Microbiology, Germany - Olavius sp. 4 HERON... | ecosystem: Host-associated > Annelida >...
CTTCTGCCGTATATGCCGCTGCAAAGTGGCACTTAGCCTAGGCTTACAACTAGCCAGCCAGTGTACCTCCTAGTGGTGCACCGGCAAACTTGTTAAGGTACCCATATTTCCGCATTTATCCTACATGGTGTCAGAAGTGAAGCTGATCGTGCCGCGAATGACTGAAAATCACTGGAAGCGACGTTGCAGATAACTTGCGTCGTTTTCACGAGCAGTGGTAAAACTATTAGGTCGCAATTGAATTAAATGATGCCTCGTCTGAGAAACGTGCGGCTGTTTTCCTCACGTGCGTTGGCCCCGAGATCTGTAAGGTAAGGTGCGCTTGGGTATTGACCCTAGACCACTAAATAAAGCGAAATTTGTGCGCATTTTTGCAGCGTTGTCGTGAAAACGGTTTAAAGTTAAACAGAGATAAGCTCCAACTGAACAAAGAGTCGTTAAGTTTCTGTGGACACGAACTCACCCGTGCTGGCGTGAGACCTGACTTGTAAGCATAAGGTGGAGGCCATCACGCAGATGCCACCTCCCAAAGATAAACAGGGGATAATGCGTCTGTTTGAACTGCCACCTCCCAAAGGTAAACAGGGCGTAATGCGTCTGTTTGAACTGACCAACTATGTTGCAAAGTTTTGTCCCAATTACAGTATGATTACTGCACCTATTCGAGCATTGCTGCAGAAAGATAATGAGTTTTGCTGGCATGATGATGTACATGGCGTTGCTTTTGCAAAACTCAAGGAAATGTTGAGTATTGCACCGTGTCTAGCTTATTTTGATAAGGCAAAAGACAACGGCACAAGCAGACTCTAGTTCGACCGGCCTAGGCTGTGCTTTATTACAGGGTGGAAAGCCAGTAGCCTATGCTAGTAGAGGGTTAGGCCTAATTGCAGCCGAAACCCGATACTCTCAAATTGAGAAACAGTTGCTAGCTGTGACATGGGCACTGGAGAAGTTCCACTATTACGTCTATGGACACGTGGTGACAGTGGAAACAGACCACCTTCCCTTATTGGCGATGCACAAAAATGTCTGAACAGCGCGCCGAAGCGATTGCAGCGAATGCTTTTGCGCTTACAGCGTTACATTATTATGATTTGGTGTATCGGCCTGGAACCGCCATCGTTCTGGCAGACACACTGTCTAGAGCATATCAGCCTGCGCTGACTAACGGTTCTGTACCGGATATGCGGTTCTGCGAAGAACTGGCGGCGTGCTCAGAAAACGAGCCGCTCTGTGACCTGAAGTTGGTTGCTTCTGCGTCGACTATCGATAGATTACTGATAGATTACGCACTGCTGCACAAAGCGATGACTTGTATGGCATGCTTATTGCACAGATTGAGACCGGGTGGCCGTCCAACCCCGCATTGCTAGCACCCGAGTTGCGACAGTATTCTAGTTACGCCGACGAATTAGCTGTGTGTGATGGTCTGGTGTTCAAGGGACACCGCGTTGTGGTTCCACTTGGAGCACGCGAGGAGATACTGAAACGTATCCACTCAGCACACAGGTGTCAATGCGTGTATTGAACAGCCAGGGAGATTGTGTTTTTTCCTGGTATAACCAGCGCAATCAAGGTTTTGATAGCAGAATGTCCAGTGTGTTCTAAGTTTCAGAACGAACAGCAGAAGGACCTGTCGAAACCATACCGTGTTCCCTCTAGACCGTGGGAAGTTGTTGGTACCGATATTTTTACGTTTCACGGGCGATCTGTAAAGACACCAGCACGTTAAAAGGACAGATTCTGACACAGTTTCAGAAACTCCTTTGTTTTTTTCATGTTTCTTCTGTAGATGTGTTAGAATTTGTCTTTGTGCTATTCGTAATAGGCTACGAACTACGAACACTTTGGCACATTTAGTAGGCCTATTGTTGCTTTGTTCTATTCACTGACTGTAGACCTAGCCAGCTTTCTTGAGTTTCTTCCACTTTTTGTGAGGGGAGATGTGGGGGAATGATTGACAGTAGGCGTGGCTTAGAGTAGAGCAGCTGACTGCTTGCAATGATGAATAAAACAGTCTGCGTGAGACGCTACAATACTTCTCCCAAAATGTGGGCCTAACTAGCTTAAAAGTGCATGGTTATTTGTGTAAAGTCGTTGATAGGCATTGTGTGAATATGCAACACAAACCTTACGTAGTGGTAATGGTATCCCCGCCCCAAATCAAGGGTAGATATGGTAACGATTACGGACACTGTTTCAGGTGTTGTTTAATGTGTGCTTTAACCTTTTCCTACCCACTGTGCTGTACAGCGGGACCTTCTAAAAATTGTGTTCCAATCGTCTGTCCCGTCTCATGGGACATTCACATGTGGCCCTTGGTATACTATCATTTGGCCCACTGAGGGGGCCAGTACTGTGGAAAATCCCCAGTCAGCCACTAGTACATGGATTTTCCCAACGTCATGCTAGCTAGGCCTGGCAGGCTAGGCTACCAAGGAATTTTATTGTGCAGTACAGTGAGTGGTTTTATAGCATGATGGCGACCAAACGAAAACGTTTCTCTACTAAACAAGTCAGACATACTAGATGAAAGTTGTAGTGAAAATAATGAAAGTAGCGATAGCAGTAGCTGCGAAAGTGAAGTGATAAAGTGATATTGGGATCGCGACCTTGACCTTTTAGGGTCACGTGACGTCATCGGTCACGTGACCATTTGACTCCCCATGCGTTGCGCTTCGGCCAGACGAACCAATAAGCCCGAGAGAAGTACAGATGGTAGCGGCGAGCTTAGCCTGTCGGGCAAGCCTCGAAAATCGTCTGTCAAGACGGGCAGTCGTATTCCTGCCAAACGTGCAGCGCCACCAAGTTCAGCAGGGCCCGAGCGCGAAAAGAACCCTTGCGTCTGAAAGAAGTCCCGGCCAGTTAAACGGTGCCGGTAAGTCAGCATGGCTGAACGGGAGTATGAGCGGCTTGGAGGCCCGAAGCCTGGTTCCGCTACTCAGCCTATCCATAAGAAAAAGCCGTTGACTCCGAGCAAATTGGCCAAATCATTGCCCATCGCCCAGACATGTCGGTTTCGGCTTTGACCGACTACATTGCCGGCAGGTATTCCATGACGCCCGACGTGAAGCGTCACAGCCGCAATCAGATTCTGGTTGCCCGGGCCATGGACCGGCGCAGCTGCAGGAAGATCCAAACCGTGATCCCGCCCGAAAGGACGCCCGAGGCCACGAGGGTCTTCTATGCACCGTTAAGTTGGGCAATTGAAGAGGTGGGGACCAGTGGGTCCGACGAAGACTTCGTCTAATGCCCCGATCCAGGCTAGCTATGTAAATAAAAAAACAGCACTTTCTGAGAAAGTGCATGTTTTCATTTAAAAGGTGACGACTTATTCAGCTAGCAGCTGTTAGAAATGCACAGAAACATGATCAGCAAGTGTTTGTTCTATCACTCTTCACGTTCTCTGATTATCGTTTTGCAATTGCTAGCCATCATATTTACCGGTACTTTTTAATGCTTCCTTAGTGACGTGACTAATTTGGAAATTTAATGGTTACAACTTTATTAATAGTTAAAAAGTCTTTAAGAGATTAATTGTGACTGGCAGTTAATCTCCACGAGAAACACCACATAAAATATTTGGTAAAATTATGATTTGCTCTTTTTATGAATCTACATTATTACACTTCACACAGTAACAAATTTTGCATCTACAGTATTTAGCACAGCTTGTAGAATGAAGGTGAAGATGTAGAAATGCACGTTTACTCGTGCGCTCAAACTGCTCGCTGCGTAATTACTCCGACAGCACGTATGTCTTCGATAGCCAACGACATTGTTTTTGTTGCGTGTTTGCCGTTTGATGGATGTTGTGTTGTTGCTACGTGGCGAGCGATTAGAATTGTGTTTCTGGAGTATGGAATCGTGTCTTTGCACGGTAGAATTGAGCGGCATTCGTGCTGCTGCTGCAGTACTAGTACACTGATGTGATGTAGAGCTGTTGTTTGTGTTTGTGCAGGTACTGTAAGATGAATCGGACTGTTGAGGCAGCCTACAGAGTGGCGGAGGCGGACTTTCAACCGGGTCGGGGTTTGGACGTCGGCGGGACCGTACATGACGTGTCTGTCGGGGTCATGGGCATTTTGAAGGTCATTTTGGGCTTTCTGTGCGGCCAGCAGCCCCAACCTGTACGCGGCCAGTCCCAACCCTGTAAGGTTGGGAACGTGAGGTCGGTCTCGGATGTAAAGAAGAAGTGGGTGTGCTGGAAGAGTGGGGTGAAGAGTAGGATGACAACGATGAAGCAGGAAGGCAGAAGACTGGTGGAGGGGTGCAACGGAGGGAACACTGAGCAGTAATGAAAATAGGGTTTTGGGCATCTTAGGGGAGGTCGTGGTCAGTGGAGTGGACGGCAGGTTTGACAGCACTGGGAGAATGTTCGGTGAGTGTCTTTGGTCACTATTTCCATGCCACATTTCTGTTAGATGTGTAGCTGCAAATGAAACAATCTCTAATAGGTGTACAGATTTTTTATAAATTTTGGTGGGACACAGAGCTAGATGACCTCAAGGAACTCTCTATTGATGCCCATAATGTTTGGAAGCAGGCAGGCAAGCCTACGTCTGGGCCAGTTTACGAGGCTAAACGTTTAAGTCATACTAACTATAAGCTGACTATTAAACACAAGCGTCAGGGTAGTCAAGAAATGTTCACAAATGACTTACATGAGGCACTGATGGCTAAAGATAATGTATCATTTTGGAAAAATTGGCGTGCAAAGTTTGGTCATCAGAAACGTGCAAGGGTGGTAGAAGGACTAACGAATTGTGAGGACATTGCTGAGACATTTGCCGGCATTTTTGAATCAGCTAGTAAACCTAACACGCCTAGTCTCAATGTCTTGGCCAAAGCCGTCTTTGAGAAGAAACTCAGTAATTATGAGGATAACATGCAATGCCACATAATTCTGTTGACTGTAGATGAGGTTGGTGCATGTATTCGTAAACTTAAACGTGGCAAGGCATCTGGTTTTGATAATATTACTGCTGATCATGTTATAAAGAGTCACGGTATTGTTGTTGTTCAGTTAACATGTCTGTTTAATTGTATGATTCGTCAAGGCTACGTGCCTGATGCTTTTGGCACTGGCATCATTATACCGTTGGTTAAAGATACTACTGGTAACAGAGGCAGTGCAGATAACTACCGTGGCATAACGTTGAGTCAGGTCAGACAGACGTCGAAAGTGCCACAATCTGACAGTCTTCGACAGCAAGGTGATGATGACGGTGCATGTCTGTACGGTTCTGAGTTGTACAGTGTACAGTACATGGCGACGACTGGATTAAGTGCTCATCTTGCAACAGATGGGGACACGAAAACTGTACGGACTCCACTGGCATAGGCGACTTTGTGTGCAACTTTTATCGTTAATACAAGACAGTTGTAAGACTGTTAGAGTTTGAATGAGGTACAATGTACACCTGCGTCAGAAACAGTTAACTTGTGCGCGTAAGGAAAACAAGCTGACCTTTTGTTTGCATGCATGATTGATTAGATATTCTGTTCTGGACCAAACGTGTTTTTAATTTTTTTTCTGTTTTTCACATCGATTTTAAGTTGTTCTTTAGTTTTAAAAGTGTACTTTCTGGTCGCGGCTTAAATCTTAATTAGTGCCTTTCTTGTTGGCGCCAAGTTGAAGTGCGAGGTGACGCTTATTCAGTGCGAACACAGTCGAATTGATCTGTGTCTCCTGTGTTTACATCATGGCGACCATCGTGATTTGCAAAGTTCTATTTTTCATCTTAAACCAGTTTGGAAAAGCGCCTGTAGATCATGTCAAGAGAGTGATACGCGACTTCTTCTTCTTTCCTAAAACGTACAACAATCCACAGTATCTGCACTGCCTGCCATGCTGTGTTCCAACCCTCATGAGGGAACAGTGTCTTAGTATTTGTGTGTGTCAGTGCATTGGTGTGTCGATTGTTGTATTGACACGTTTTTGACACACACACAAACAAACAGCTTTCCATTAACAGGCTCTAAGTTGATTGGGTTTAGGCATTGATGTAAATTATAAGTACGGTAGATCTTGCACACCTCACATCTCCCTTACAGATCAGAGCTGAATTGAAAGGCAATGTGGTATTGGGTTTGGTGCAGGATTCATATTGCATCGGCCCTTCTTTACCCTAGGAGACTTGGGTCAAGCTCGGCACGATATAGCCATTAATGTACTAAACGTGCCATTAAACCCTAACCAACCAACCTGCACTGCAGTTTGTATGTTGTTGATTAATGGCTGATGTTCTCGGTTTATTTCGATATGTAAATTCTAACTGCAGGCGTGTAGAAGAAAGACAGGCAAACACTGACAGTCATTGATATTTCTGCAGAAACTGGCCTGAAAAAGGTCTACATCAACGATGACATCGGTATGTATTATCCATATTTAAACATATATGATGGCTGGAAAAAGCATCTCCGTTGTCTAATTCTGTTGTTTTTTGGCATACAGTATTCTGCTGTGACTGATCCCAAAGGAGTTGGGCAGTAGGGTGTGTGAGTAATTTAACATAGTCTCTATGATACGCCCAGTTTTTTATGTTTTTGGTGATACCTGGTGTAGGAGTGAGTAATATAATAAATACCTATTTATTGAATAAGCCATTGGCTTTCAGTCAGTATTGCAATCAATTTTCTGAAATCAATTTTTCTGGAATTACTTTGAAAATCTACAGGATCTGGGCCAAAGCTGGCACATACACTTCAATGGGGGTTTGTAGTTTCATAAAATTGTGGGCGCAATCAAAATGCCCCTCACCCTCAACATGGAGGCGTTTTTATCAGGGAAACTGAGCATCATTTCACCCATACTTCCCATAGGCTGGTTCCCCCACATTTGGTCAAAACATGTGGGTCAGTGTTCTCATGAATCCTTTTGTAAATGAGCTATGAAATTTTTCCTTGAAGGGTTTATCCCGTAAAATAAAATCATAATTTCAGGCTACTTATGGTGCTTTCCGGCTTCGGGGTTATAGCCCATTGTTTGCATTGAGAAAATGAACCAAGTAAAATGATAGGGTATGGCTATGGCATAAACTGATTTGGGTGGAAACCATTAGCAAAACTGTTGCTATTTGCTGTTTCTGGGATTATTTGAACTGCGTGACATTGACTGTTTTGTGTGTTTGGAGAGTATTCATTAGTTGCAAAAATCTACTTTGCTAGTAACTTGCCAGGATGCAGAAACTTTGCTATCTGTGTCCCTACTGTGTTTTGGCATTATTTATGGAAGTATTTTGGAAAATGTGTGTACTTACAACTAGCTGTCTAGTGGAGAAGCTGCTGGATTGAGATAAAAATCCTGGGTTTTTTTTATAAGTGAGTGCTGGTGATCCAAATGTGCGACATTAATGCCATGTTTGCAAGCAGGTGCCATATAGCAGTCAAAAGATATTAGATAATTCATGTAAGATAAAAGCACATCAACATGTGAAGTTGGTGAACAATCACCAACGCTGTAGTGAAATTCATGCTGATCGTAGTGCAAGATAGTGGCAAAAAGGAAAGAATTTGCTGTTACGCTAACACACCGATTTTCCGTGTATGTGTGATCAATTGTAGACACTCAAGCAACTGCTGAAGCCACTACTCCTGACAGTCTCTGCTGTCGTCGAACCTGCTCTCGTCAAGTCTGCTGTGGCCGAACTTGCTGTTGGTCAAAAGCTGTTTCTCCACATCTGTGAAACCATCAGAAACTGTCGGATCCACTTCGAATGAGGCCTGGTTATACTCTTCTACAGTCAGTTCACTGTCTTCGCTGCCACGACTTGCATTGAACACCAAGAGTCATGACAGAGTCAGTTCTGCAAGCTGACGCCATAAGAACTGATCCGGATGATTTGACAGCTGTTTGGCAAGACTGCCCATCTGTGATTTCTGATAGAGCTTTAAAGCTCGGAGGTCCTGTTCATCGGGATACTCACTCACTGAGGGTATTTCCCTTCATTCTCAGAGAAGCATGTGCCAAAGAACTGAGTTTGTCAGTGAACTCCGTGCTGTGTAACATAATGAAATCCTCTGCCTGTTTCTTTGACATATCATCTCCATTACGGAGAGCACAACCGCACTTCCACGGGTTTTTTAGGTGGGTGTGGCTACGTACCCCTGTGTCTGAACCCTGTGACTCACAGCCCTGTCTAAGTGACAATCTCCTTCACAGCCCTGTAATGGGACGGCGCCATGACTCACAGCTGTCTGGTTGACAATCTCCTTCACTGCTGCCTTCTAACAGGATGCCGTTGTGACTTATGCCGTGTCTCAAAGACCGAAGCCTAGCCCAGATTAAAACAAGAGCCTGGGCTCTTTCACAGAAACGTGGTACAGTGGAATAACAGACACACCAAGCATGTTTTGGCTAAGTGCAATTCATAGTCAACGATGCTTGTGCTTTGGACATAGAACTCATTCTGCATTACAGATAAGGGCTTTTTTACAGATAAGGGCCTAACATACGTGCTCTTGGCTGAGCGGAAAGCGCACGTGTTTCCGCTTCTGTACGCGCTGCTTCCGAGCAAACGACGACAAGCGTACTGTGATCTCTTCCAGACTATGGCCCAGAAGTGGCCAACGCTGCAGCCACAGTCGCTGTCTGTGGACTTCGAGGTGGCCGCATTCCAAGAAGTCCAGGCGGCTTTTCCCAATGCTCAGCTGTTCAGGTGTTTGTTGCACTTAACGCGGAACATGAAAAAGAAGCTCACCGAGGAGCAGCTGACGCGACGGTATAACAGCGACGCCGACTTTGCGCTGCAGGCACGGATGATCGTGTCTGTCGCCTTCGTCCCCGTCGACTCTATCGATGACGCGCTGGAAACACTGGCTGACGACAGGGCGGTATCAGCGTCGATCTTCGACCAGTGCTGGACTGGTTTGAAGATAATTACGTCGGCCGACTTAACCGCAACGGCACGCGGTGCTCTCCGATATTCCCGGTCCGCATGTGGAATGTGTACGAGCGCACACTCAACGGGCAGGACAGGACGAATAACCACGCGGAGGTAGCTCATCGCCGTCTACAGTCGGTGCTGCAGATGGAGCGCCCGTCCCTGTGGCGCTTCATCGACGGCCTGCGACGGGTGCAGAAGCCTTCTCTTCGAGCAGATGGTCGCCGGCAACCCACCGCCTGTGAAACGGAAGAAGTATCGCCTCGCCAATGCTTGCATTCTGACTCCTGTGCGCGACTTCGCGAATCGGCCGATGAAGGAATATCTATGTGGCATCGCACACAACTTTGAGATGTATGATTAGGCATAGGACATTTCTCGGACAGTCTAGAGTAGGATTAGGCCTTTTTTCACTTTATAAAATCTTTTTTTTTTCAAAGGCCTTATGACTTCAGATTATGCATTTGTTATTTGTGATCAATGAACTTACGCAAAGTTCTTTGACAATCTGAATCTGGTATACAGTCGCCAGCAGTATGGTCCAGACAATGTGTACAACTGTGACGAAACTGGGCTAACAACAGTCCAAAAACCGCCAAGAGTGATCGCTGGTAAAGCCATGAAACAAGTTGCATCCGTCACTTCGCAAGAACGTGGGCAGTTAGTCACTCATGGGTGGTGCACCCATAGGAGGTGGGGGTCATATCCACCCCGCTTTTTTACACCGTGGGGGTCAGGGGGTACATAAAAATTCATGACAGCTTAAAATAATACTACATATCTACAATCCTGTAATGTAGTTTTACAGCCTTATACGTCATAGCATAGGCATTGGGGGCCTAGTTATTACACTCGATGATGACACACCAAATTTTACTTATTTTACTTGCGGCACGCTTCACCATTTTCAGCCACGACAGTACAAGCCAGCAACTCGGTGTACAAATTGCATCTGTTTCTTTACGGAGCACAATTACAAAATTAAGCACCACGACCACGTGATAGGTGAATATCTATTTCCAGCGTGTAACAACTGTAACCTACAATTAAAACCCAAAAAAAATGCAAGGTCACTGGCGCCGATAACAGCTATTTTCTACCGACAATTTTTTTCACAACCTTCAGTGATATGATAGTCATTTCGTTATCAAGCATTTCCAGAGGCAGTATACGGAGAAAGTCGTCAAAGGTCAAAAGGTCACGTACGACGATGTGAAGGTCATTCCCTGAACGGAGAACGCTTCCTTCAGTTTCAGATAGGGAATTTGAAATTCATCGATTCATTTCAATTTCTGTCGACGTCTCTGGAAAATCTGGTCTCTCTACTTTTGAAAAGTGGTAAACAAAATTTCCCTCACACAACCAAGTATTTGGGTGACACACCGTACACATTCGCCAAGGCAGTATACATGACAGGCAGGTCGAAATTTGAGGAAACCGAGCCACCGTCCATCGAAAGTTTCTACAATACTCTGACCGATGAGCCGCTACCCGCAGCAGACTACGAGTGTGCGCGACAGATATGGAACCATTACGGTATACGGAGTCTGCACGAATTTCATGACCACTACCTTCTGTCGGACGTGCTGCTGTTGACGGATGTGTTTCAACATTTCCGGTGCAACGTGCTTCGAAAGCACGGCCTGGACTGCATGTACTACCCCACGCTGCCGTCTCTGGCGTGGTCGATGGCCTTGAAACACACCGAAGTGGAACTCGACCTCATTAGCGACGAGGATGCGTATCTGATGTTGGAAAATTCGATTCGCAGCGGAATATCTACGATCTCCAACCGATATTCGAAGGCTAACAATCCACTAGTGCCGGACTTTCACCCAGAACAACCGACGACGTACATAACATACCTGGACGCCAACAACCTTTACGGTAAGGTGCAGTCGGAGCTGCTGCCTGTGACCGACTTCCGGTTCCTCACCCCGAAGAAATTTCCCAACTGGATCTTATGAGCATTATCGAAGACTCACCCACGGAGTACATAATCGAATGCAACTTGGAGTATCCTGCACGCCTACACGATGACCATTCCGTTTACCCCTCTCCCCCGGAGCATCTCACTATCTCACCTGAAATGCTAAGTCCCTTTTGTGAAAATCTCGCAGGTGAACATTGGATGCCCAGCGAAAAATTAATGCCCAACCTTTGCAACAAATTCTACTACGTTGCTCACTACAGAAACTTGCAATTTTACATAAAACACATAAAAAAGATGGATCGATCTCTGCACTGTTCAACGACAAAATGTCAAGTCAGAGTTCGAAGTCGCCTTGACAAGCTCCAGATGAACTCGAGCTTTGACAAGATCATGGAAAACGTCCAAAACAGACAAAATATTCGGGTGATAGCTGACCCAGCAAAATTGCTCAAAGCTGTAACTGTAAGCAAGCCATCGTTTCGAGAAACCGCAATCATTAACCTGTATCTAGTCATGGTGAGAGCCGCCCGTCAAAAAGTCCTATTGGACAAACCGATCGCAGTCGGTTTCTGCATTCTCGAGTTATCAAAACTAATCATGTATAAATTTTATTATGACTATATGAAACTAATTTACGCAGACAGGTGCATGTTACTCTTCACCGACCGACTCATTGATATTAACGACTGCTGTGTCGATCGCAGAATAAACGCAGCGGTCAAGATGCGCTTCATTTATAGCAGTCGTGATGCTATTTTTAGCACATGACGTCATGGGGTAAGCATACCGCCGCCGCGCAATGAATGAGTGATTGGAATGAAGTAAGCAAAATTTTACCACAGTACCCGATAAAAGTCCCCCGCCGTGTCATATCGGGTTTCGTGACTGTCATGGACATGATGAGTGCATGTGCTGACGATAATAACCCCCTGCTGCACGATATCGGGTTTCGCAGCAGACATCGTGAAATTTATAGCAGTCGTGATACTATTTTTAGCGCATGACGTCATGGCGTAAGCGTACCGCCGCCGCGCACCACCACCGCGCGTGTCGTTGTCGATGCTATTTTTAGCACATGACATCACTGCCGATAATAGTCCCCCACCGTGTGATATTGGGTTTCGCAGCAGTCATGATGAATGGTGGGTGCGTGCATCGACGATAATAACCCCCTGCTGCACGATATCGGATTTTGCAGCAGTCATCGAGAATGATGGGTGTATGCGTTAGCAAGTAAGTAAAATTTACAAAAATGCTGATGTAGCTGTCTAGGTAGAATGACTCAGCTATGCTGAGTCAGCTGAGTCAGCGTTTACATCAGTATTGTCATATTGTACCTACTCAGGCAGTATGAAGATGTGGCAGCGTCTGAGGTGATGCTTTTGATGAATGGATACTTAGATGCTGGACGAACACTCTGCACTGACAACTTTTACACCTCTGTCCCTGTGGCACGTGAACTTCTGAAACGAAAAACTCATCTTGTTGGCACTGTGAGAAGCAACAGAAAAATGCTGGCAGGTGATGTTACTCGTGCAAAGTTAAAGTAGGCGAAACTGTGGCGAAGGAAAGCAGTGATGGTATTGTCGTTCAGAAGTGGAGAGACCGCAGAGATGTGCTGACGTTGTCCACAAAGCATGAAGATACAATGGTGACTGTCAGTCGTCGAAGGGCCACGATTTCGAAACCTGCAACGGTTCTGTACTATAACCAGAATAAGCAGGGCATAGACGCGTCTGACCAAATGGCATCATATCACACCTGTTTGCGAAGAAGTATAAGGTGGTACCATAAAGTGATTGTTGAAATTCTGCTTGGTACAGCCGTGGTTAACGCATGATACTGTGCAACGAACGCAGATCAGCAGACGGACTCACGGCCCTGAAAGTTACCGAGTTTCGCGAACTGCTGTGCAAAGGCATGCTGCAGAGTAATGGCACTGATGATGGAGTTGATGACAGAGTTGCAGCAAACCATTACCTGAAAGAAACTCAGCTGAAGGAAGGTGGCAAGCGTGCAGACCGCCGTGTCCGAAGGTACTGTGTTGGGTGCTATGACTGAATGAGTGCGGAGGCAGGGCAAAACACAGCAAAAAAATAAAAGCAGTCAGCACAAACAGTTTACCACTAACTGATGCAATTTCACTACTTTCTTACAAATTGTTAAAAGTGCTATTATTGTCAATAAAAGACAACGAAAATTGCTTCATTTTGCAAGATGAAAAACTGACTGATGTGCACGCAAGAAAATGTATGGATTATAAATTAGAGAAATTTGATCCATCTATAACAGAAAACTAAAACTGGATTACACAAAATTTGCACTTAGTTTTCTGACTCTTGAGGCTCACTTTTCAGAGAATCGCCCTTCTGCTTATTCGTTACTCAGTGGCTCCACGTCCGAAAGTCGGACGGCTAATCTCTGAGGCTCCACGTCCGAAAGTCAAGTAGCTGTAGTTGACTACTGATTATAACAATTATCTATTCTATGTTGTGTTGTCATCATGGCGGCCAATACAAATTTGATAGTTGTAGATCAATTTTCCTAGGCTTGAATTTGAAAAACGTAATTCTGTGAGTCTGCATAAGCGAGATGCCAAGACTTTGGAAGCAGCCAGGAAGGGTGCCCCAAAACGAGTAGAATCGGCCAAGGCAGAACTACACTACTATCACATCAAATACTGCTGTGAATTTGGTGGGAAGAAATTCAACAAGGAAGGAAACTTCAAATGCAATACACAGTACGTTCGGATCATATCAAGTGCAGTGCTGTAAAAGTTGTCTGTCTGAGTTGGTGTTGCATATAAAATGAGCCGCAAAGTGGTTGGCAATGTCTACATCATAAATATGACCATTGATATTAATATCAGTAATTGGCAGTATTCAATTTATGTACTGAACTTTTTGCCAGTTATTGCCGGTTTTTTCCACTGTCCCGGCAAAAATACTTTTTGCCATGGCAAAAACCCAACCCTGGACCAGGCGAATAGACTGAGAGTCCGTTTTATTTCTCTCTTCAGTGAATTCGCAGAGCCTATAATAATACTGTTTAAAATTGCCCTCGTTGCGCAAAATTTTAGTTGTGAACATATATGTATAATGCGCGTGAGGATCTAACAAACATTTAATGCAGATTGAAGAAGAAGAATTATTAGAATTGCGTATCAGGGGAGATTCTGTCGACTTCGTTCATGGCAGCAATGCTAAGGAAAATGACAGTGAACACGGCCTAGGCCCCTAACGCGGCTTCACTGCCACTAACAGATATTTTGCCTTCTGCCACTGAATGCTTGGAGAATTACAACAGCGGATCACCTGGTCATAGTGATGTACATAGGCGTACTCCATTGGCCTATATGATCACGCATCGGGGGCCGAAGATTTGCTGGAGTCATATTAAGAGTTCATCATTTATTTGCCAAGAAAGTGAAGAAACATAGATAAAATAGCACATACACAATAAGCAGTATTGGCAGGACAACAAGGCAGCATACTGCACTAATAGTTGCCCTTTAAAATAAAGCTAAAAACAACAATATAAAATCTGTGACACAGTCATTTTATATGCAATCACGCACATTCTGGAAAAGATAGGTACCGGGAAATATCAGTTATTTCAATAGTGCGTTTGAATGCCGGCAAGGTAGAAAAATCTACGATATCGTATGGTACGCTGTTCCGGACATTGATAACACGCTGAACAAAAAATGCAGACCTCGCGGTGCAGCTGCAGTGGCTGGTGTTTCAATATTTTATAAGGATGTCCACTTGTGACACTTGCAACCCTGAGGTCGAAAAGTATCACATCGTAGTGATCATACCGACTTTAGCTGCAGTTGTTAAAGGGTAACTGCAGCGAAAATTTTTTATTGCAGACTATCTTTGGATTTCATGTTTATATTACAAATATTATGTCAAACTTTCCACTGAAACAGTTATTATGCAAAAAAACAACTTTGAACAATTTTGAACTGGAAAAGCTATAAATAAAAGTGGAGATGACACAGTGCCGTTTTAGGCGTCCGACCCGTGTTGCGCGCGCAGGGCGGGTTGCGAAATTTTTTTATGCAGTCTAGTTCTGGACTCATTAATAT
>Ga0209052_1000308_pt1 | contig 14887 bp, 15 predicted proteins | sample WorMetHEROISLAND_2_FD_187409 | JGI IMG/M metagenome (GOLD analysis project Ga0209052, IMG submission 187409) | Marine gutless worms symbiont microbial communities from Max Planck institute for Marine Microbiology, Germany - Olavius sp. 4 HERON... | ecosystem: Host-associated > Annelida >...
TTGCAACATTGATAATACTGTTTATAGTAATTCTGATAGTAGTAGCACTAGTATTTCACAGTGTGTGAGTTACTAAACAGTGTGATATTTTGTGGCATGTTGCTGTAACTAGGAATCATGAATTGTGTATTCAGTTAGCAGCAGAGTTACATCTGTAACGATGTAGATGGCTTAGCGTAGCATTAACGCATTGTGTTCGATCAATGAAGATGCTCTATGCCGGGCCCAGTTAGTACCTGGATTGGTGACTGTCTGCAGGCAGGTAAACCATCTCGGTATGTAACCAGCCACCCAGGTCGACTCAGACTTATATCCTCCATGGGACGGTAAAATGAATATCAGCTGTCAAGCTGAGTAATAATAATAAAACTGATGGTGTATGTAGTCACTATAGCTGCCTATGGGTGGATTTATTGGCTCAGGCCGATTGGCTTGGTCCAATGGTCGGCGGCCGTCTGGCGCTCTGTGCTACATTTGTCAGATGAATCGGGTGAACTTTCACAATAATGGCAGTGCTATGATGACAGCTCCTTAAACATTGTATTATTATTGTTATCGTCTATTGCAGGTTCAGTTTCGGAGAGTGCAGGTGTGCCAACAGCCAGTGGAAGTCGTGTCACACCATCAGTACCATTACCAGTAGATGCTGAATCAAGCACAGACAAAGAGCAGCATGGCACTGCAGAAAAGAAGTCAATGGAATGGGCAAATATGCTTGCTGATATCTATCCTCTGGTCAAGATAATGGAAGTTCAGGTTTGTAATTCCTTTCTACTGTATTCTCTTTCCAGTGCATAATTACAGACAGTGTTAACTTCTTTATGATTTGCTTTTGTGTTGACCACTTTGGATTTTTTGTCCAGCTGGCTATTTTTTGGAGTTACTCCACCTTATGTTGGGTCCCATAAAAGCAAACGTTTGGCTGTTGTTAGAGCAGGACTTTTGGTTGCCACTCACTTATAAGCTTTTGTCTGCTGAAGGAAATTGCTGAACTTTAAGGAATTAGTTGACATTTAGTCCGTCATGTAATATTTGCATCTCGTATTATAAAATCAGCATTTAACACGATGGATTCTGGCTGTTGATTACTATCTGAAAGATGTTTTTTTTCTGTGTGACTTATTTCTTCTTCAGACTTGTTTGTTCTTTTGCTATGTGTTGTTTGTGTATCATTTCATGCCCATCACTTTGCATAGAAACCAAAGCAGGTAGTTGCTGGGTAGTTGAGTATCAGTGGTGGTGGTGCTTGTAGAAACAGTAGTAGTCATTGTAGTAGTAGCAGTAGTTTTGTTAGTAGTACTGTTGTGTCAGTCTATTGTGAACAGTGAAAATAAATGTTAAGTTGCATACATATATGTTGGTTGAGTGAAGGTTGAGGTGAAGCAGTGGTGCTTGTTGCTGCCTACAAGTCATATCAAGACTGCAGTTGCTGAGCCGGTAGATCCACTGCCAGCCGTGCGTCATGTTTATACAGCCAGGCTGTTGCCTGACACCATGATAGTTTGCACTCCCCAGCTTTCTCTCTACAGTTCTGGCCGTATGCATGCCAACACAGTCGCAGATATACCAGTCAAGACAGTTGAGCACTCTATTGCCAGTAAGGAATAGTTGTGCTTGAAGCTTGATAACTTAATATATTGTAGATTAGATTCAGTTTTTATACACTGTATGTTCGCCTCCTTTAATTGTTGAGTTGTAGATTTAAAAAAATGTGTCGCATTTGTAAAACAGCTTTGTACATTGTTCTGACATATGTTGCATTATTTTGTCAACGTTCAAATAATAATGCATTTTTTATTCAATAAATTTATTTTGCATGTCAGATGAAATCTTATTTTCATAGCTGTGTGCTTTTTAGCATGTATTATAATGAGTACTCATGTTACTGGACTAACTGGAGTAAAAATGACTATAGAACTTTTCCAAATCAATGTACTGGCTAGTCACGAGGATCTGAGTAATCTTTGGTATTCTTATTATATTTTACTGATGATACTAATGCAGATCTGTATCAGGTTATGTCAGGTATCATCCTCCAGTAGAGGGTTAGCAACGTAATGAACAGATTTTCTCCAGTTTTGTCTTTACTGCTGCATGTTACAGTGCCAATGTCATTGGCTGCATCTTGCAATTTCAATGAATCCCAGGATTTTTGATCAAAATTTACTGTGTTATTCGTTATTGCTTTTGCATGATATAGTTTGAAATTGTGCATTTTTTTTTGTATATTTGTATTTTGGCTTTCTTTGACGCAGCAACACTGGTAATAAACGGTGACAATGTGTTTGAAAATATCGTTTTGTGGTGTTACACTTTGGGATTAGTTACGTGGTGGTTGTGGCTTAGCATAAATCTAGTGGTACCGTCAGTGTTCACATCAATGAAATTACTCATCGTTGAGCTGGGTTGCTACTGGGACGGGTATACCATCTTCATATTCAATCAAGCCACCCCAGCCAACTCAGCCTGGCCATCCCTCCATGGGTAAGGAAAATGAGTACTGGTCATGGTTAGCGCCACCACTAGGGAAGAAACGGCGAGTTCTGAGTAACTGTAGGCTCTGTTACCAGGACTGCTGGCATACTCAGTTAAAGGTGCTGGCTGTTAATTGAGCCGGCCATCCGGCCAACTTGGGCTGTATGCTAGCTTAATTGGGTTTAACCCTTGCCAGCTCAAAGCACCGAAATAGGAGATGAGCTCCCGTGCATCGGACCTAGCTGTCTATGCGAAATCTTATTCTTCTTCTGGGTTTACTGAGCGTAGCAGCGAGGTAGTGATTGTGTGGTAGGTGAGAAGTTGCCGTGGACAGCGAAGCTGGAGAACCTGACAGTGTACACGGTCCATCAGTCAGAGCACGTGCTCTATCTGCTGAAGCCGACATCTGTGTGTGCTACGCTGGCTGTGACGACCAAGTACCGCTGTCTGCAGACTGACCACCTCACTGACAGCCTCTCTCTACTCGGCCTCTGTATTCATGCTGATATGCAGACTGTAGAAATGGCTCTCTCCAACCCTCAGGTCTGTTGCCGGCATTTCTTCACATTTACTGGTTCTGATTGGTCTGGATGCTTTTGAAGAGGAACCTGTTTTGTTTTGTGGATCGTGTATCATTTTACAAAATTGACAAACATTAGCAGACATTTCGCAGCATATCTCAGCAAGTTTGATAGAACCATAAACATTACTATTATTGTTAAAGACGTAATTCGGTGAAACTTACAGGGACTTTAGCCACATGGTATGGAAAAGTGCTCTGGTTTTGGGTTAGATCTGGCAGTCCTCACATTGAGATATAAGTGCTGTCTAGTTATGTTCATGCTGCTTGTCAGTCAAAGCACTTTTGTGTCGCGGACGAATCAGGGGCGCCTAATGGCAAAGACTAGGCTGAGTGTTCAAATTTATTATATGCAATGTCAAACACTTCGTTTTTCATAAGTGCACTTAAAAGTGCTGAGAGGTTCGGTGATCAACACATTCTAGAATAGTATTGTAGACAGTGAGTTCCAGACAGAAGTAGCGATAACACTGAAAGCTTTCGCGCCATCCAAGATAAAGAAAGTAACAGTCTGAGTGTATGTGCATGTTCAGAACGAGTGAAACAAGTGTGTAAGATCTGGTGGTGAATACTGTATGTGCTTTGTGTAGACTCAACTAAGTGCCGGCTTGTTGACACATTACCTGTCCACTGCAACGTCGTTGTATGCTAATGTAGTACAGCTGATGGATCTGTACTGGCCAGCAGATTCACGTTCATTTAGCAGCAGCCCAAGTAAGGCTGCTGTTGCTGTCACCAGTTCCACTGATCCACTACCGGCTGTTCAGTTGAATGGTTCATCAAGCTTTGCAGAAAGTCCAAACGCTGCAGCAGTGCCTGTGACAATGACTTCGGAGAGTGTTTCGTTGGAAGTGTTGTCAGTGGAAGGATGGCACAGCACTGGTGTCGAGTTGTCAATGTGGCTGCAGTGGACTCTGCTCAAATTTGCTGTTAGTTTGTATGGAAGATCACAGGAAAACAAAGGTCAGCTGCGGATAATGTGACTATTGTTGATGCTGCTTTATTTGGTGTTTTCCTGTTTTTTAGTACTGGCTGCGGAAGCGAATTGATGCTGCTTTATTTGGTGTTTTCCTGTTTTTTAGTACTGGCTGCGGAAGCGATGGCAGTATTGTTTTTCAGCATCGTCGCTAAGTTTTTTCTCTGTTAACACGAACCGCTGCACCTAGCTTGATGAAAGTTTGAATGAACATGTACCTTGTGAAACTCTGGAAGCCCATTGAATATCAAGGTCAAAGGTCAAGGTCACATGGTTTTTTTTGTGTGTGCATGATACTGCTTGAACGAGTTGGCCTGGATTCACGAAATGTTGCACAGGCATGGCCCGCGGGCAGTATTTAGCTTTGAACAAGGGTTATTTGTTTAGAAAATATTTGTTATTTACATAATGTGAAATTTTATCCTTTAGTGTTGGTTAGGCATCAGTAGGGACTAAAGGTATCTGGCTTGTTGTATCTAGGCACTGTACTATAGCAGCGTGTCAGCTTTGTATTTTAGTTCTTTCACACCATTCGCTGAGCATTTTGATGGGTAATTTATTCCAGCTTTCTACAGAGGATTTGTTTAAATCTTTATTGTACCAATACCACTGGCTAGCCAACGTAAGCCTGGATAGTGGCCATTTGAGCACGTGTGTTTCCTACACGTTTGCTGGCTGTAAGGGAATTGTTTTTAGTTTTTTATTGAGTTTTTGTAATCACAATAAGCCTGTTTATATCTGTAGTTGCAGTATCTGACTCATTAACATAGAAGCTACTTGTTTTTGGTAAATTTGATTGGCTGAGCTTGAGTAGATGTTAATGATAGTTTTTTTTGTGTAAAAATAATGTCTGCATTATTTCTTCATAGTACATGAAGTGCTTACAAGACCTTGTTAAATCATGTTTGTGCTGCCTTGTGCACAACGATTGAATGAGTGATAGATCCATTCTATTCATATATGATGTGATATTTCTGAAGAGATACGGATACTGGCGGAGTTAGAAGACATCACTACATCGGTCGATGTTCATGAGGTCTATGCAAAAGTCAAATGCACTGTTGGCATTGTTGCTGTAAACAATCACATTCAAAGGTGAATGATTGTAATGTGTGTAAGATGCGAGATGTTATTGTAATTATTTTTATGTTTTATGATCTTGCACATTTGTCGATTATACCACAAAGTATTATTTTGAAATAGGATTACTATTTCTGTTTCTTTTTCTTTCGTAATGCCCTGTCAGAGTTATTTTTAATAAGGAGGATATTGAACAATGGTGTGGCATTGATTTTCTTTGCTTTGGCAGAGTGATAATTAGGCCAAACCGTAGCGTGCTGATGCAGTCTTCAACAATGTAATCCTAGCAGGCAGATAAGTTAGTGATCTGATAAGTCATGGTATTCATAGTAGTAAAACTTGTCCGAAAGTGCTGTCAATTGTGTGTTGTAGTGAGCGTGGTTGGCAAGCTGGCAGTCATGGAGGAATCATTGTATCGTGTGGTGATCGGCTAGCTCGTAATGTGACTGTATTCAGTCAGAAGTCCTGGCGACACTGTTCGTCATTGTCTTCCAGTTATGCCGACGGCCGACAGGAGCGGCACGCTTCCGACGAAGGTCACGGCTTCCTCAATGTTGTGTTGACACGTGCGCTGAAGGCCAGCACTCGGACTCGCATGGCAACGTCGTGTGATGCAGATGTCGGTCAGTCAAAGCTGGATCCCAATAAAGCATCGTATCTGAATGAAGTTTGCTTCAACGTGAAGCCGTGTGATGTTGTATTCAATGCATCAGTACTGGCCAGTCTGCTGAGCCTGTTTGCTTTGCCAGTTCATCAGACTGCTTCTGATCATCATTCCAGTGATACAACGACATTCGATGCTAGGACACGTTTACCGTTTCTGACGTCCAGATCACTGCCGCTCGTTTATGTCAATGCCCGCAACTTTCGTCTGTTTGTGTCTGCAGTTGAGTGCACTGCAGATGGTCGTGGCGATGCTGTCAAACGGAATGGAAAATGTCGATACTCAGTCTCTGGAGATGTGTGCATATTTTACGTCGGCAGCCTGTCCGTTGTTCCATATGCCGTGAATCCGTTGGCACGACTCATCGTCGACAAGACGTTGTATTCAAGGGCGCTGCATGCCGGTATAACGGGTCGCATCGGCTCTGAAGTCGAAGACAGGCAGTATCAGATGGACGTCAGTGGTCTTGGCGTGAGTACTGGCTGCTGGAGTGAGATGGTGATGGATGAAAGCAGTGGTAGATCTCTGGTCGCTGGTGTCACTAGTGAAAATCCAGCACTAGCTTGGAACACGCTGGCATCTGTCACGTATGTTCGGTATGCTTAGCGTTTCATGTCAGATTTTGCAGATCAACTAAGCTGACTTGTGTGTTTTGTGTTTATTTATTTTGTGTCTTTGAACACTCCCTGCTTTTACATGATGCTTGGTTTTTTTTTGTATCAAAAATTGGTTATACTTTGTACTTCAGAGACAGTTGATGGGCAGCATATAATATTGTAGTAAATTGTGTTAGATGGTGGTGTGGTTAGTGTTTTGTGAATTAACACAGTGCTTAATAGAAGTCAGTCTTAACAGAAACATGTGAAAAGTTTTGTGGCTAGTAATTGTGATAATTATTCAGGTTTTATTGTTTTTTTTGTTGTAGCAGTGGTGTTGATGAAATTCGCCTCATTCCAATATTATCAGGTTTCGATTTGAGAGTCATATTTGCTCCAGCGATCGTTTCTTCGCCAAAAGGCTCGGCCTCACAGCTTGTTTGTGGTCATTCAGTCGAACTGAATGCTATGAGTGACTTGGACTTGTTCCTGTCTGTTTCTCAACTGGCTCTGCTGTGTGACATTCTCACATCAAGTTTTAGTTGTCTGATCAACAACACGCGTCCAGCTGCATCGTCTTGCCAGGGGCCTCAGACAGCAAGTGACACGAGTGCAGTGTTGGACAGTGGACTTGGAAGTGAGGCTTCCACCACTCTTCATCATGCAGTGCCAAGTCAGATGCAGTTGGGCAAAGGTCAACATTCGTCTGGCTGGAGTTGGATGGAGTCGGCGACGTTTGATATTCTGCTGACTGCTGGTAGAATCTCGTTGATGCTGTATGATCACTTGCCAGCTTCTGCTCAAGATGTTTGCACTGCTACTGTCCCACCTACTCCTGACCACTGTGAGGTAGACGATGTAACGCTGGATCCATTGCTGCACGTGTCATTTTCCCAGCCACACTCGTTCATTGTCTGCGAAACTGCAAACCAGAAGATTGATCTTTCATGCTACGACATGTCAGTGAGAGGCCCACTGCTAACAAGTCATAGTATGTCTCCGCTGGAGGAGCCTAAGCTGCTTCCAGACGCCAGTGACTTTGCTGTGCACTGGATTGAGACAAAGCTGGGAAAGGTTGATGCAAAGACAGGCATACCAGCATGCTTGTATTCCCTGCGAATAACCAATTACCTTAGTTCTTCAGGTACCAGTATTTCATGTATTATTTGTCATAATTTGTAATACTTGAGTGTTAATTTTTTTCTCTTTGTATGAAAAGTTGCATTTACCAGAACACACATATATAGCACTACGTGTAAGCGTATAGAGTCTAAAGTAGCCAGTAAATACACTGTGTCTCAAAAAAAATCTCTCCACTTTGTCTTCGCCTATATCTTCGCCAGATATTAACCGATTTTCCAAATTTTTTTTTTTTTTTTTTTTTTTTTTTACTCGTGCACTCTGTGGATAGTGTGCCGGTGAAAGAATTTTAAAAATGAGTTACTATTTCGCGAAGATATGGACAAATACGAACTGGGAAGATTTTTGAGACAGGTGTCGATTAGTTATAAAACAAAAGTGAGTGAGTGAGTCAGTAAATTTGAATGCATAGCGCACAAGGTCGATGGGAAACCCGCTGAATCTGATGCGCAAGTGGTGGGAGTGGGGGTGGGAGCTAAGAGCACCTATCGGCTAGGTTGTAGAAATCCTTACGAGTTGGCATTGAAAACTGGATATGGAATTGAATTGCGAATATACAACAATTATTATTGTTTTCTTCCATATGTATCGTAATTATTGTGAATATCCAACAATTATTATTGTTTTCTTCCATATGTATCGTAATTATTGTCACTCATTAACAGTGTAAGTGATGAGTTTTGTAACATTATTCGTGGAGTTTCTAGTGACAGAATTGCAGTGTGTTGTACAAGTCTGATGTTGCTTAAGGTTGTGTAGCTTATTTGTGTCGAGTATTATTTTATATATTGCTGTACTTTTATATTGTGGAACAGCATCTATCGTTCTGGATGTTGGTCGTCCTCTGAAGTTCACTGCTAGCACGCCTAAACTGCAGCAGGCTGTGGATATGGCAAACAGATTTCATACCGCTCTCACGCCAGTTGTCAGTCTTGCCAAATCTGCCCGAAATGCCAAGAAAGCTGCCGATGGTGATATGATTTTTACTTGATAAATTGAGCTTTATTTTTACAACATTTTGCATACTGAGTTATTACTATTAAACAATGTGAAAAGAATTCTGTCTGCTCTTTTGGTCTGCTGCAAGGAACTAAACAGAAAATTAATGAAGAGAAGAAAAGCTTGCGTGCTGTGGTTTATAATGATTATTCGTAGTAGTGAAGTGTTTGCAAATAGCGAATAACTTATCATAATGTGTTGTTTAATTGTCTGTTTGCTTCTAATTTATTTTGGACTTGTCAAGTTTATTAAAAAAATTTTTTATTGTAAATGGTTCTGTCTGATCTGGCGCTAAATGCACTGAAACAGTTGTTACAACTGCTCTGTCTAATGTTGCTGTTACTGGAATAGGTATGTCTTCAGTTAGTGCTCAAATCATCAAATGTCAGCATTGTCTCGTCACACGGACAGAGTGAAGTGGATATCCCGTGGGTACACACACACACGCATAGTTAATTTTTTGTTTTACTATCCTGTGTGTTTATTTTCACCGTGGTTTGGGCGAGGTCTGCAAGGGTCTCCTCTTGTGTTGATACCGTATTAGTACAATCACTGTGGTAATGGCTAAACCTGACATCAGTAGGAAAGAGCTAAATTTTACGTTCTACAGAATTACATTTCTTGGACAATTAAATAGTACATAAGCTGCAGTTTGTTATTCAGTTAGTTTATTTGTTGCTGATAGTATGTGTTGTGATATAGATATACCTTGTTGTGAAGAAGCGTTACAACAGCTTGGTTGGCAGCATCAGATGCTGCTCTGCACTGATCAGTTTGTTCTCTGCATTGATGTCAATGACGGCACACAGTCTGCCGGCATTCAGCTGGCCGTGTCTGACCTGACACTGGACACTAGTCTTCAGTTCACTGACACAGGTGTTCTCTTCGGTCTTAGCAACTGCACTGGTGCACTCGCTCATTGTTGCTGTTATGTTGAGTTATTTTATGTGGTTACGTGTCTCTTAACTTAAGTTATGATGGTGTTGGATGAGGAACTGTAAAAAGTCCTGCTAGGTGAACCTGGGGACATGGACAAACTTTTCAAAGAATTGGCCCATTAAAAAATCAAAAATCAAAAGTAGTAATGATGGTGGTGGTGGTGGTAGTGCTCACTGTGAGTGAATGTTATTTGGTATTTGTTTCATAGGTTTTGTTGATGGTCATTTGATTAGCTAGAACTAGTAGACACTGATTGAATGTGCATTTTAATAATGTGAATTTTGTCTAATGTGTATTGTTATCGTACAATCTAGCCCTATTTTCATACTATTGAAACAATAAGTCATACTAACTTATTAACCAATTTGCTGTGTGCAGTGCCAAGTGCTGCCATTGAGACGAGTGTGAATAACGTTCTGCTGAAGACATCATGGAATGGTTGCGTGACTAAGCTGTGTGGACCTCTGTGTCCTAGCATTCGGTTACAGGCTCGCTGGCAGCAACACAGCGGATCCGCCAGTCAGCCAATGACACTGATCCATGTGCAGTGCAGCAATTGCCCACTCAGCGTTTCACAAGAGAACATACTGGCCATAGAGCTACTCGCAAGGTGTGCTCAGGTAAGAAACTGTCTCAGTAAGTCTGACGTTATACTTAATTAAAATCACATTTATGAAGTGCCATAAAAGGCTTGATACAGTCTAGATCATGGTCTAGTTTAGCAGGTACAAATTGAACATTTTGTGAGTATGAGTGAAAAATCGTGGCTTAGGTTAGTGTGCTTATTATTTAATGACAAGAAAAACAAATGCGTGGAAGACTGGAAGCTGTCATTGCCACGTTTTTGTTTTTTTAATCATGTTTTTGATCATTTGCTGTGATTTATGTGCAATGTTAAACTCTATAAAGTGATTTTTCACAGATTTAGCGAGTTTTTTTTATACAAGTGAAAGCATATAACTGAAAAAGTAGCTTACTTTTAAGCCATTTAGTGGCTGGTTTTATTAAGCGTTATTACGTATATGTCATGTTTTATTCAACCTCACGAACAACTGAGGTATGATAGTTTTTTAGCACGTTTTATACAACGGTTTATACAGCAAATACTCCACTGTTAACAATGTTTTAGCCACGTTTTCTATTTTTTAAACACACCATATTTTTGGCAGTTTTTACCTTATTTTTCTTATTATTCTACTGTTATGCAGCATATTGCTGTTGTGGAATATGTGAAATTGCAGGATTTTCTGAGCACGTTGCCTATGCAGTCTGCTCCGGCCACTGTCGGTGCTGCTACAACTGGCAAGAAACAACGACCAGTTGTGTCCAGTCATTGTACTGAAGATGACCTAAAGTCAGGAGATTACGAATATATTACAGAAGACTGTGAGTATTTAGTTGTGCCTGTCCTCACTGATGTGTAATAGTTGAAGTGTTTCTGATGATCTGTGTTCCATTTTTGTCGTAGTCAATGTGGTCGTGATTGTGATTTCTTGTAATATCGATGATTTGCATTTGTTTCCACTGTTTCGCAATAAGATATACAAAATACTGATTCTGTTTGAAATATACTCTAATTCTAGGTAACAAATCTTTGCAAGCTTCAGAGTCAGAATTGCTGCCGGGTTTTGGAGAGATAGTGTTTGCCACTGACAGTGACAATGGTCATTCGTCCATGACGTGGAGATATCGAGAACAGAGAATCGTTGAAAGGCTGTCTGTTATGCCGGTGCCATTCTCTATTGCTGCCCAGTATGATTTGATCGATCACACATTTCAGGTATTTTACTTTGGTTTTGAATTAATAAATGTTGCAAAAATTGTTATGATTGTTTGATGTTAATTTCTGTTTTCTTCTGCTTCTAAACTTGGTGATCTGTTTGTTATTCATTCAGATTGTTTTAAAAAATATTTTATAATCTGTGATATGACTGAATGCTACGGCAGAAGACTGGCTGGAATGGCGGACATGAAAAACTTTTATGGCGTAAACCAGTTTCACACTAAATCACCACACAGGCATTGAACTGAATGTGATTATGTTGAAAAACACGACTCTAGTTTATATTGCCACCGTTTATTTTCTTAGTCAAGTTGCAAAACTTTTTGAACACCCTCTTATATGCGTCGAGTATATTTATCTTTTTATTTGATAAACATTTTCTTGTGATTATGGTTGTTTTTAGGTGTCGTGTTTTTAATCATCTGTAGTATTTGCTGTCTAATTGAATATCATTTAGTTGAATTGCCCGATGGTTGTTTCTGTAGGTGCCGTGTTACTTGCAGTACTTCAACAGCATGCAGAGTAACAGCTTTGAGACATACGCTGAGTTCTTCCTGTCTGAGAGTAGGTCAAGTGAAACTGTGCTGCCGGAACTGCATGGAACTGATAGCAGTAAGCTGGTTGCCTCGGACATGTGGCGTGTGACAGTTCTAAACCACCTTGTCGACAGAACCACCGGCGACATTGTCTCACTGCAGCAAATAACGCAGTCGAGGTTTTTCTATCTCATAACTAACTATTAACTCATTGTTTTTAACATTCGTTTTGACGTTGGTGTTTTGTAGTTTGTTTTGGTGAATAATTTAGTCTACATATTTGTGCGTCAGTCTCTCTTATGCCATATGTCAGCACAGCCAGACTGAACAGTTAAACAACTCAGTAACTACTGACGTGACAAAAACTGTAAGAAGAGTCAATCCCTTCCGTCTTCACCTATCTTTCAACCTTTTGTTTTGGAGACCCTTGGACCCATAAACTCTTCCGGCATTTCATTTTGCAACAAGCTGGGCTGGAGACTTACAGATGTCTCAAGAGACTTAGGTGAAACTGTGTACCTTTTCCTATGAGGGTCTCTCTGGTGGTCCTGCATTACAATTCTATAGCCTTCAAGGGTATCTTCTTGGTCCTACCGAATTGGACTAACGCCACTTCAGCTAACTAGGTTTTTAACTTCTGTATTAGTAATAATAATCTATATTAATCTCATTTTTTTGTGTAGAACTGATTTTAGACCAACTGCTGAGTGGGACAATAAACCATGCCGCATGATATGACGGTGCTATTAATTAGTGCCGGACACTGTTTGTTGTGCATAGGACCACAGGACCGGTTGTGTCTCCACTAGCCTTGGCAGTATCTCTTCGAGTTGATTCGTCTTTCGTTGCTGATCTTGTTCCGTCATTACAGCTGTCAGTGAAATTTGGCCGCATCAGCTGTGGTCTGATTAACCACTCAAACTACCGTCATTCTGGTACGAAAACTTTATAGTAATGTTCAGTATAAAACAAGGAGCATTTTTTTGTTATATTATTTTAATCTGTCTCTAGAACTCAAATTTGTAGAATCAGAAGTGGGAGTTTTATCAACTGATTGGATAGAACTTAAATGAAATTGATTGGATAGGTTTTTTTGGTTTGTTTGGGTAACATAGGTAACGTATGGTTTAGAATTGGCTGTTTAAGCAAAAATAGTAGTAGTAAGGAGAGTTGACTGAAGAAGGATTAAATAAGCAATAAGATTGGTGCTGACTGGTTCAGCGAGAAAGAACAGGAGGTGATGAATGTAATCGGGAACCGAAACAGGAAAATGACAACCAAAAGTCTGTTGAGCATTCTTGTTAGTATAGCAGGATGCGATCGTGTCAAAGGTCATCAGAGATAGTCTAGGTGACAGCCGTCGAGGAACCATGATTTCAAGCCTTCTTGATACAGTCTGACTTAAATAACAGCTCTGTTTCCTCCAGTTGTGTTGTCATGAAGTAGGTTCTGGTGTTTTCTGTAAGTATGTGTGCTGACTTAGCTGAATATCTGTGTGTGTGTCTGTGTGTGTTTTTATCGGTATTTGTAGATGCTCCAGCTTTGAAATGTTTCAAGCTTGTTGAGAGAAAGTCACAGTTTGAATTGCTACGTGTCGTATTTGACGATCCTAGCCTAACTGCAGCTGTGTTGAGTGGCTCAGTTTCCAAGCTGCATCTAACTGTAAGTTGAACAGAACAAGTGAGCCACTGGCTGTTACATTCACTGAATGCATTATGCATCTTCGGCTAACCAATAATGCATGCTCAAACTGAGAAATTTTGTAGTCTGTTAAGTTTCAACTGTGCAGTAAGTTAACGACAGTGCATGTAGCTACAGATAGAAGCATAGTGTGTATATTTTTGACTTATTAGTTTTGAGAATGCAGTTCAGCTGACATTTTTTAGGCTATTACCTCAAGAATGGTTTCTCACACTTTGTGTAATTAAGTCGGATTTTTACGTTTTACACAGTGATCTGGCCTCATTTTAGAACAAATCTAAGCACATTTACGTAGCATCCTATGTGCAGTGCATGGTGCCGGACTAAGCTGAGTGGTCTTTCTAAGTGATACATATTATTTTCATGGAGTACTGTCGTATGTCTTATTTGTGAAAGTTTGTTTGTGGCATGTATGCTACAGGTGCAAGTGCGCACAAGCTGTGATGTGCTTGAGTACAGAAACCTGACTATGCGACCCGTGTTCACTGACTGGCTCATGACGTCTCACGTTGTGTGGCGTCTTCTCAGTGAGGTTAATCTGTTTGCCATTAATGAAACTGTTTCATGATCTAAGCTTCTCATGCTGCTTTAAGCATTAAACACAGCACAGCATTACCACTACTGATATATTCCTTTAGTGCTTTGATATTGTTGATTTGGAAACATGATTGACATATAGCCGTAGAAAACCAGCTTTAGCAGTTTCCAGAGGTTCTCCATTAATAACTCTGCCTCAATTTGAGTAACTGAAAAAATACGCACGTCAAATGGAAACCAAAATTAGTAGAAGTAGGCGATATTTCTGTGTCCAAAAGCATATTTTGTTCCCAAGAACTGCACAAAGCAGTGTCAAGGAGAAAAGACATTGGAGTGATCCAGTGAAGAGTAATACAGTATTGCTGCTGTTATTATGTGATGGAATTGCACACTTGTGGTTTGATAGATAAGGTACTAAGTGCGTGGGTGATGAGATTTATATCCTGATACCTGTACAAGTTGTTGATGGCACTGCGAAGGTCATCTAGCCAAACTTGCTCTAATGTTCCACAAAATGTCACTTCATTTAGCCAAACTTGCTCTAATGTTACACAAAATGTCACTTCATTTGTCAAGGCTTGTTGGGCTCTTGTTTGTTGTTCAATGACATTGCTCACTGTGCTTCTTTTGACATCTCTTGATTATTTTTGACTGACGTAGCAAAGAGGAGTATATGATGTCTGATTAATGACCAACTGTTGTCCCATGTTGAAAATAGTGAATGGTCATATCTCGGCGATGGGTCATCCAGTCCGCTTCACGTTTGGGTTTTTTTTTGTGTCATACAGGCCAATTCCGAGATGGAGGACAGCAGACCTGGGAGTGAGTTTATTTGGTGAAACCGACTTGACTTGGACCAAAACCGACTTGAAGTCGACTTT
>Ga0209052_1000309_pt1 | contig 14868 bp, 10 predicted proteins | sample WorMetHEROISLAND_2_FD_187409 | JGI IMG/M metagenome (GOLD analysis project Ga0209052, IMG submission 187409) | Marine gutless worms symbiont microbial communities from Max Planck institute for Marine Microbiology, Germany - Olavius sp. 4 HERON... | ecosystem: Host-associated > Annelida >...
ACTCCTCCTGGATGGCCACTCTGAAGAACGACCTATCTCTGCACAACCTCACCTATGAGGATGCTATCGAAATGGCCCTGGATAAGCCGCTGTGGGGACTATTGGCAGCAAGCGGAGCTACGCACTGATGGTGCATGCCGAATAATGATGATGATGATGTATTGAGATATACGTAGCTGATGCCGTGTGTGTATGTGCTGTGATAATACGCAGGACGCTCACGAGAGTTTCACCGACTGGTTTGAACACTGCCACAACGCGCGTCCGACGTTGTCCAAGATCGAATTGGCCGCCACGTTCAGCGAACGAGTCGCATACGAACACAAACACCGTCAGTACGAGCAAGAGCTGGACAGATGGCAGCACTCGCTCGACCTTCAGACAAAGGTGGCGTGGGTGTAGAATAGGCCTGCTCTGTTTCCTGGCCAGATGGCATAAGAGCCGCATAAACCAGGCTTTTAGTTTTGTATTGGTATAGTTAGATTGTGCGTGTGTGTGCATCTTTTGTTAGTTAGTATTACGTTTGTATGCCTGTGTATGTAGGTAGTTTATGATTGTGTTTTGTGTTCTTTGTGTTGGTTTGATTGATTCTGCTGTTAATTTTTGTTGTCCGTACCAGTGCAAGTGATTGCCTGGAGGACCATCTCTGAAATGACCTATAATGTGTCGAGTGGGACATTAAACCTTACTCACTCACTCACTGTACGTGCGTGCCGTATGTCACAAATGAATCAGAGCTGCATTTGAGCATAGCAAGTACACGGAGTCAATTGTTGTTAGGACTGCCCTTGTATAGGCAGAAACAAACGAGCTGCCGAACAGTGCAAAAGCTTACATTGTTCTGCGGCGCCAGACGCAATACTTCTTGGTTCTGTTTTCCATGATGCAACACAGACTTTCACAGCCAAAGAGCACTAACCGTGATTTTGATGCCACCCTGTGCTGCACCAGTCACATATCCGAGCTTGCGTCAACAAAATGTTACTTTCATTGGTAACACATACCTGCATACGTGACCGTACGGTGCTGTGGAAGTTCATCATTGGATGGTTGAAAAGTAAAGTAATTGTACCAAGTAACAATAACTTGAGCCTGAGAAATAAACAGCCAATCATGTAGTTAGTTAACTGATGACAGACTTGTAGTCTCTAAAGTTGCAGTTAATGGCAAGAACGACTTGTGGTTGGTATGCAGTATGCAGGTGACTTGTTATTCGGTTAGTTACTGTTGCTGGTGTGTGTTCTGCCACAGGTGACCGTTGACAAGATCTACAACGTTCTTCTGTTTGTCAACGGAGGCTGGATGGTCGACGTTCGCGCTGTGAGTGACTTGTTCCCGTGCTTTTTTACTTGTACAATTTGTGCGTCCTTTCATAGTTTAGCCAATTAGTCTTGATTTCCACCTGATCGCTGTTTGCACTGTGTGCTCCTTAAGGCATTTTGTTTCCGGTCAGCAATTGGCATTCCCTGTCACCCATAGCGTCCTGCCTCAGCCCCTTAGATTCGATTGTTTTTATTTTGGCGCTTTGTAGATTGATTTACTGGCTTACTTGTGTGGCTCAATGGCTTAGTGGTTAGCATACTTGGAATTCGAGCTCGGTGATCCCGGTTCGATTCCCGGGTCGCACCACTATTGTGAATGTGAATATTGAATTTATATAGCGCAATATCATGAAGCATCTCTATTGCGCTAAGCACACTAGTATTTCGCGAAAACTACAGTCTTCAAACCACGCCTAAAGCTGCTGCTGCAGAGCGATGGATCACGGAGACTGTCCGGTAGTGAGTTCCAAGCCGTCGGACCCCCAACAGCGAAGGCCCGATGGCCGAATGTACTTCGTCGAAACTTACCTGCCACCCGACACAAGTGAATGTGCCCTGCCTTAACCCCAGTCAGGCAGGCCGGTGCTCGATTTACCGACCCCGGAGAGATGGAAGGCTGAGTTGACCTGGGTGGTTGGTTGCGTATCGAGATGGTTTACCTGCCTGCAGACCCATTAGTAGTAGCCGGACCTGGCGTAAAGCAACCTGATTGATTGGACACTAGACTTCGCCTGGCTGTGAATCAGGATGGTGACGCTGACGAGTGTCGTAGTCATCAGATGCTGTTGTTACGTCAACTCTGTCTGCCGCCGCTGTCTATGCTACTGCATCAAGTGCTTCACACAACACAGCGCTACAAGGAATGTCTTCAGATCGCCGACTGTATTGCCGACGAACAGCATCAGCTCTATAAAGTACTGTTTGTCTCTCTCTCTCTCGATATTAGCATTTGCTCAGTGACTTACAGACTTCTTATGCAAAAATTAATACTCGTATTTGTGCTGTTATTTATTTGTGCTGTTATTTAATTGTATTCATTGTAGTCAAGTAACTAAGATTGTATCAAAATGTGTCATTAGCTATGTCCAGTTAAACTGTCATTTTGGGCTGGAAAACCTTGTTTTAATGATGCATTTTGTTCTGATTGCCATATTCTTTGGCCTGTCTCACAAAGACGTCTTTTTGATGTTCAATCAGTTTTTGTTCCTGCCCTCTGCTACCATTCAGCAGTAACAACGTTGGTCGACGTTGAGCCAGGTTAGTACTGCGATGGGTGACCGTTCGCGGGTATACCGTCTTCGTATTCGACCAAGCCACCCAGGCCAACTCAGCCTGGCCATCCCTACGTGGGTACGCAAAATGAGTACGGGCAATGGCAATGGCTACCGCTAGAGAAAAACGGCAAGTTCTGCATAACAGTAGGCCCTGTTTCCAGGACTGCTGGCATAGTGACCCAGTCGGTTAAAGGCGCTGGCTGTTAATAGAGCTGGCCATCCGGCTCACTTCGGTTATATGCTAGCGTAATTGGGTTTAGGCCTTGCCAGCTCATAGTGCCGCAATGAGATGAGCTGCCTCGCAATGGACCTAGCTGTCTAATGTCAGTGCGAAAAACTTTCTTCTTCTACCATTAGGCAGTGCCGGAGACATTCGTTTTTGTTCGTCTCTTTGTGATGTTTCCACAACGGAGAAGGACATTTCGGCGTGACCGTTTGGGCGTCACCGTATCGGCGCCGGCGTTTCGGCGCGAGGCTAACGCTAAGATACAAACTAGCTGACCAACAAGTTGATGAAGCGCATTAATCTGTTATTGACTGGCATACTGTAGTTTACAGCAGCCATTGCACTCGGACTGTTTGGACTCGACTACATCACTGCTAGTTGACTGCATAACTGGTTGTAATCTTCAGGTATTTCGTCCAGACGAGATGCAGAGCTTACTGAAGAAGATCCGTGAATCATCGCTAGCACTGCTAGACGCCGGACTGGATCCACTCGGCTATCCGCTACCCTGATGAATTGCTGCTGGAATATACATGAATCTAGTTCAGAGTTCAGCCTGTTCAGAGTGACAGAATGTTCAATTAATGCATCTAGCTTGTGCACTTTTTGAAAGCAATTTATATTTTTTTGTTTGACTGTTGCCAACTGCGTCACGTGCATGTTCTAGAACAAAGTGCACTTCTGTGATTATTTTCATATGCCAGATGTTTCTGCCATTTTTCAATGCAGTAGCTTGTGTAATAAAATACCGTAGTTGGGAAATGTAGTTCTGAATAGCGCATTTGAGGTTAATTTTAACGTTATGCGCTCTATAAATCCACGTTTTACTTACTTACTTACTTTTTCTTAGTACATAGTTACTTTTGGCAGCAAAACTTCGCAGTGGTCTTCAAGTGTTTTTGTGCTGTATACGAGAACAAAGCTTTTATTTTGAATTGCAGCCACTGTCAGCATGTTTAGGGAGGGTGGATGTTAGATTTCTAAGACGTGACATTAAAGTGGAAAATGCTCATTGTCAGCTGCCATCCCTGCTAGGCCTGATTGCATACTGCTAGAAATCTATATCATTACTTGCTTGCTGGCAAATTAGCAAAATAAGCTTGTCAAAAAGTTATGAACTAAATTTTTGGAAATGTGCGGAATAGCCTGGGACAGGTTGATTAGATTTCGCTAGCAATCCGGATTAGAAACCAGGATCTGGAATTTCTTTTGATTACATTGTCATATATCGCTACGTTTTTCTAATGGCAGTTATATCTGAAACTTTTGTCTGTTTACATACGATATGACTTTTACAAATAAACTAAGTTCACATTAAACTATTTGTTCGTATAACAGAGATTGACACAGTGTTGCACTGCGGCATGTCAGAGATAATGCCTAAAACTACTGTTTCCAGCTGCACAGTCTGGAGAGAAAGGAGGTACGTGGGAAATTTTGCTAATTTTCATTTCGTGACATTTTCCACGTAACACAACAGCTCATAAAAACAGTAGCCACGAGAACTAAAGCAAAAATATTGCAGCATAATAGACTAGATGCAAACAGTTTTGTTTCAGCAAAACAAAAAAATGCACCAATATTTTGAGGGTCCAGTAAAGATTTTAGGGACGGATGGCAACTGGAAGCATGCGGATTTTAAACATTTTTTACGCCTAACTTTGCGGTTCACATTCCAAATGAGTCTGACATGTGCCTGAAGGACCGGGGCATCTCCACACGTGAACATTTGTGTCATACACAGTTGACACATTACATGTACACAAATACACATACAGACAGCAGACTAGTGCACAGTAACACAGGGTTCCCACGCCTCTGGAAAGTCCTGGATTTTTTTCTTGAAAATTCCAGGACCTGGAAAGTCCTGGAAAATCACTGGAGATCCTAGATTGGAAATTAAAATATCCATGAACGTCATGAATTTTTCTAGTGGTTCAAATGGAAAACAAGCAGCAATAGTATAGCACCCAGTTAGCACCTAACGTCCACATTTTGCTTCATGCTGAATTTTCTGCAATGGACTACACTCCGAATATTGTAAGTAAATGCCGTTTTTTTCTTAATATTTAAACATTTGTGGGCTCCGAAAAGGTCCTGGGAAATTTTTCATGGGGGTCCTGGAAAGTACTGGATTTTTTGTCAGTAAAAGAGTGGTAACGCTGGTAACATCTGAATCAAGAAACAAATGATAGATCTGTTAATGTTTCTTCACTTTCGCCAGTTTGTCTCGACGCTTTTTCTGATATTTCGGAACTTTTGTTTTGCGTTTCTCTCGCTGTGAATCTTTGACGGCTTTCTTACGCTCCTGGACACGCAACACAGACACACGCCGCTGAATACATCTCAACAAAATCACTTCAATAAAGTAACAGCTGCTCCTAACACGGTAGGTATCAGTTTTCTTACAGCACATGTATTTACTCTGCTGAACAACTAAGAGCACCATTTGCATGACGTTAACCCGGTCTCTGTCTAACATACGTCTTCAACATTGTGTCAGAAATTTTAAAAAAAAGCTCATTCCACAGATTCTTTGTTGTTTTTCTTCCCTTGTTCTTAATATCTTTCTGTTTTGCTCACTTTAGTTTCAGGCTGCCATCACACATTATGGGACTCTAATCATCCATTTTAGTTAGTGAATTTTCAGTTGCTGCGTGCTAGACTGAACAGTCTGGTGTGCAAAGATTCATATCATATTACATCACAATCCAGAATGTTTCAAGTATCAAGTCAGACATCGCCTAGCCCATTACCAACATCAGAAACTACCTAGGGATTCTCTGCCTAAAATCTTTCAAAGATTTTCTTAAGTTCTTCCTACGTCAGCAATTTAGTCATGCGTAACTTTTTTGTAAGTATTTCCAACAGTTTTTTGTAAATCACATCTTTTCGTAAGATTAATGTTAGTGCGATTCACGGACTTTTGTTGAATTAGGCCCGTGATTATAACACAAGTCGAGCATTAAATGCGTACTTCTGACCTTTCTGCTACTGGCAGACTCGTCACGTGGTCGAGGTTGTCCAGGTACGCTGGTCTCGTCGACATTGTGCCGTCGACTGGTTGTTGTCCTAGCCTCACTGGAACACTCAGCAGACTGCGTGGAATCATCAGACTCTGCTCCATCACTGTCCTCCTCATCACCACTGCTGCTGCTGCTGTCACTAGCACTGGCGATGATTGCCGGCTTCTGATTTAGTTCACACACATATACACGTAGCCACTGTGATTTGTCAAGTACACTTCCAATTTGACAACCGGATTTTAATCAAAATAGTCTGCACAACAAAAGCCGAGCAGTTTTTGTGCACTCACAATATTACATAAACACGATACGAAGAGTTTGACTAAAACATGCTAGAATAGCATTTGGCTAAAGCCGGTTTTACATAAGAGCCACGGAATTAAACGGTATCCAAGTACTGCTAAACAACTAAGCCAACAAATAAACGTATGAATGAATAAACGAAATAAAATAATTGCTTAGCACTTCTCGGTTTACAGTGCTGTTTGCTGCAGCTGAAAACTAGCAGATCATTAAGTTAACCAGAAGCTCAGCTACCGCGTCAGCTTGGTGCATTCATCTTATCATAATGCTACTCTCGGGCATTTGGCTTTTTTGCGTTTATTTATACATTATGTGTGGCATTTTTGGCAAAAATACATGGCAACGGACGTATGCGAGTCTACAAGAATAGCAGTTTGACGTGTCCTTTCTAAAGAACCTCCAAATGTATCTGCATAAGAAGTATACCAACATAAACTAGAATTCATGCTGAATAAACAAGCTTTTACGACAACTATGGTCTAATTTTCACAGGTTCGCAAGACAGGGTAACTAATGGCATTGAAAATTGGTCGCTTTCGGCCACCCCACTGTTAACTGACGCCTCACGCGAGAACCGTACTGAATATCAGCATAAAGCCTATATCGCTAGTCTCTGGCAAACATTTTTTCGCAGACACTCTGGGAGTATCTTCATTCGTTTTCACATAGTTGTCGCCGAAAGCGAGGCAGCAAAATCTAGTTAAACCGACGATAAAACAGATTTTAGCATAAAATGGCATCTGAAGGTCAACAATTTTTGGGTCACTGGAAAGCCAGTGAGGCAGCCATGATGTTGGTTTCAGCTCTGGCTGAAGGATCCGAACATATGGCGATCGAAATTACTAAAAGTGGCCGGTTCTCACCACTCTGCTGTTGTTTGAGGACCCTTGCCACGGAATCCCTACAAATAATATCGAAAAGGCATATGGGACTTCCTATTAGTGATTAATAGTAACGTTGGCCCTATCTCTCACCGTTTCTGAGATACGACGACTTATCGGTCGAAAATCGCCATTTTTCCGTACCCCCTCTCATTTGACGCCCTCGACTGGGGAGACCCCTTCGAATTTCTGGACGCCTTTAAAAATCCTAAAACTAGAGTCTACCATGAAGCTGTCAGTGGAGATTTCATGATCCTAGCTTGCATTGTTTTGACACAATACAGCAGTGTGACATCAAACACACACACAGACAGACAGACAGATGGACTGGAGGGATGGCTTTGCTATAGATAAGACATGGCTTCTGCATAGCAAGCTGTGCTGACGCCCTTTAAAAATGCACTAAAATCCACCGATTTCGCCAAGATTGATTTATGATTGGGGCTAGAACGTAAGTGCATAAGTGAATATAAGTGCTACAACGTCTGCCATAACATAATTAGTCAAAGGATCAAATACACTTGCAATGATAATTTCATGTGCCTTACAGTGGAGTCTCAATTGGCACAAATTAGAAGCCGATTTATGATGAAATGAACAAGAACCATCTTTTATATATTTGTGACTATTTGCCCATTTACTTTGCCACTGCAATCATATGACGAGAGTTTTCACTAGCGGTGCAGATGGCGATGCTAAGAGCTATGCTGACAACAAGCTACATGATGAGGATTGAGGACAGTAGATAACAAGACAACTGTGATGACATTACATACAGAGAGAACTCCGGACAGATCAGTCTTCATTCCCACCACAGTCGGATACATTATCTACAGTCACACAGATGACAATAATGCTGAACATCAGTTATTAACTGCTAACAGTTTTCTCACTTAAGTACCTAACATGCATTTGCTGAACACAACAGCATAAAAATAACCTAACAGTTACGGCATGACAAATTCTATCTGAATTCATCCAAATTCTAAGGTAAGCTGATAAGATTAGACTAATGTAATTTGAACTAAAAACAATTTGGTATAGCGCCAGCAGCTGTCACGTGGTCTAGTGTAACAGTAACAACGGCCAGACATCTGGCACCAAGAGGCATCAATTAAGAATCACTGGGAGTTTGGCTACAACTCGCAACTAGCAATTCAAATTCTCGCTGGAGTTTCCAACTCCCCAATATCTCCCATAGGTTTTTGTTATTACTATTACACCACCACCTAAACGTGTCGGCAGTTAGCTGTCTATACCTGTTACCCTCCACCTGCAGATTCTAGACTTTTCCACGGACAAAGAGAGCAGTCACTGCTGAATAATACTGAACAGTTATTTCTTTGTTATATCAAGTGCTTTTCTATTCTGCTGGACAAAGCAAACGACAAACACTATAACAACTAGTGCACCCATCAGTTGTAACAGCAATTAGCAATGATGAAGCAAAGATATAGAGACAAAACAAGATTTCTAGCACACACCAAGTCAGTGTCGATGCCTTCTCTCACACACTCAACATCACGTTCAAAGTCGATGACATCATCAAGTTTACGTGGAATGAAAGCTTGCATGAAAACCTGCACGTTCCAGCAGCACAAAAAAGTAAAACACCCAAGATGCCACCAAATGTAAATAACATGATGATTACAGTCTATTTCTGCATCTCTCATCAGATACATCTCCAGTTTATTACTCCTTCTGCAGCCAAAAAAAAATTTACAAGGATTACACGTGACAGGATTCTAAACCACCTGCATTCATTCAATCAGCCTCTGATATCATCTGTATGTATGTACAGCTTTATTCCACCGCTAAGGTAGAGAACAGACAGATAAAAGGATAAAAACTTAACTAATACAACATATACGACCTGGTTATGAACAAACATAATTATTATCACACTCTGAACAGAACATGTATTATTAATAGGTAGGTCCCACAGTTTTCCGCGGGCCGCAGAATTTCGAGCCGAGCCACGGAATTTGCCCTTTGCCGTGGAATTTTAACAGTTCCGCGGAATTTCGCAGAATTTGAGAAATGGCCGGTGATTAGTACGATCGTTGGCGTGATGATTAAATGATTTCTTGTCATTTACATTTTCTTTTGTCGGAACACTTCGGTTGTTCAGTTGAAACACTTAGGTTCAGAATGACAGAAATTTTAAACATCAGTCATCACTCATTTCAGTCGACTCACGTCACTCATGAGTCACGAGTTTCATTGCACTTTTGAACAGAAAAAAAACGGATTTTCTTTTTACGTTGCTATGTCATATAACTTAGCGCAATGCCAGCCTTCAATAACTGAAGTTTCTAACAGCATAAAGCTCAGTTTACTCAAAAATGGGAGGCTGTGGCGAGCGCCGTGGAATTTGGACGTTTTTACCGCAGTGATCTGCCGAATTTCGCGAACTGGCCTGCGGAATTTGGCAAAATTTTCCGCGGAAAACTCTGGGCCCTATTAATAGGGCTTGACGAAAATCACAAAATTCACAGAATTCAAGGACGCTGTTGTGTTTGCAGTTACTATAACTGTTAGCCTGTTACTACATGTGGCCATTCATCACTCTGTGATCAAGTAAACAAGAGTTTCCAATGGGAAAATGTCGTAAATGGGTGCTGTGAATTTGACATGAATTTAGCAATTTTTCCCAAAGTACGCTACGATTTTTTCCCGTTTTCACCTGGATTTTCGTATGGACCTAAGTATTAAGCCAGACGGCTGGCAGAGCTATTTACTGCTTCATCGGCCTCGAGGCGGTTGATATCATCAGCAGATCGTTCTGAAGCTGTCTTCATCACGGCACTGAGATACTCGTCAATGTTGTCGTTGGTGACTGACAGATCGGTGATAAAGTCAAACAGCTCTTTGCCGGTCAGCACCGCCACGCGGTGCCGACGACGGAAATAGTTGTTCACGTTGACACAGTCCTTGCGCAGGAATTCCAACGCATTCGGATGATCATACTCCACTGACTGCGAGACGTCGATTACATACAACTCACCGTGGCGATACCTGACAATATAGCACACTCAGCTGATCTGACAGTCAACGGAAACATCAACAGTCAGTCACTCACACACATGTAAACACAAGTTTTCTGTTTGACCAGCCCACAGTCTGGAGGTACTCCAAGTGAAGCCCGTCTGCAAAAGGAAATTTTGTCATGCAGCCAACAGTATCAAAGCATTGAAGTGTGGCAGGGTTGCTAAGGGGGGACATTGTTCGCCAACAGTACATGCTGCCATAATGGCCGACAATAAATCAATCAATCTGTACATTCAAACTCAACGGCCCTGTGTAAATGCTGCTATTATTATTGCTGCTGTTGCTGAAGTTATTGTCAGCACATTTATACAGATTTATATACTGCCTCTGATTCATTTGCGACACACAGCACTATACAATGTGTTTTGATTGATTGATTGATGATTCTTGCTAATCAGAAGCAGAGACTATGCTGCAGAAGAGTGGGGAAACTGGGTGTTTTTTTGAACATGCATATAATGTCATAAGAAAGGAGAAGGCTGAAAAGTTTTCCAATCTGGCATGACAAATTCTACCTGGATTCATCCAAAGTCCACCAAGGGAAACAGATGTCAAATGAGGATATTGAAAAGCAAAGAGATGAAATCCACAAAACAACAGAGCCTAAGCTGGAGGACCTTTTCCAGCACCAAAGGATTAAGCAGTGGACAAAAATAAATTAATAATCAAAAAATCAAAGAGATTATCTCACAGCAGGTTGAATTCACTAAGGTCGGCATGAATGAGATGACACTCGTGATACATTCTCCTCATCATCTGAATACATTTCAGATACAGCTCTCGTGCCTTACTTCCATCCAATGACACGTCCTTTAGCTTCGGTGCTGCCCTATCAAAAACACGCACAAAAGCTCTTTTCAATCCACGTTCCACATCCACACACAAATCTAACAGAGATCTTAATAAATATTCTTAACCACATGTGAGCAAGCAAACATAGAAATAGCCAACCACGACAGAAAATTTAAATTCAATTTAACTGTAACGAAAGAAGATGGTCTGGATATGCTTTTTTGACTAAACAATCGCGGAGAATTATGCTGATTATTCATACTTAATGCAGTTAGATGATCAACCACTGTAATTAAAGTTCGATAAGACCATTACCTCCTAGGGACTCCTTTGGTTGTGGTAGTAGCAGTAGTAGTATTTCTAGCATTGTTGCAACTATTATAATGATTTATTATATTGCCATTTGTGACCAACCCAGCCACAAAAAGCACAATAAAATGTACTAATTTGTTTCAGTACTAAAATTCAAAATAACACTTTTAAAAAACATTTCAGAATGATATTGTCTTTTGCACCAGACAGGCTAAGCAGTGCATACCGGATAACAAATAATCAGCACCTCTGAAGTCATGAGCCAACAGCACTATACAAAGCTGATTATTATTACTATAATTATTAATTTGTGAAATACTGATATATCAGACATAAAAACATACAAAATTGTACATGGCTGGCTGACTTACTGGCCATGTTCACCAATGAAAGACATGACAACGATATGATCTTTGTGGTAGACTGGCTCTGGGCATAAAACACCAGCACGACACAACCGACGGAGATTCCGAGTTTCTTTCTCGGCCCACGTACGCACCATCTTACGTGGATTGTGTCGGCAATAGCCCTGCTGAAACCTATGCATAATGGAAAACATAAGGTTACCTAGCCTTGCTGAATATTAGATACACACAGAACATACAGTGTCTCAATAACTTGCACAACAATGACACTAGCAAAATACTATGTATTAGGAATTTCTGAAAAAAGGAATACCTGGAAATAAAACAACAAATATAGTAGAAGAAACAGTTAAACTAATGAGAAGAGCTATCAAGGAAAGACAATAAGAAAAGAACATTCTGCGAAAATATGGATGAGAAAAATGTCTCTCTACTCTCTCTGCTCCAGAGGAGTGTCTAGTCAGGTCCAAACAACAACAACAACTTATATAAAGTAAGTTAAATCTTCTTTCAGTGCTTTCATGCTGTTGGTTGTGAGGCAAAAAGGGCACCTGTCAGTTCCGGCCTCCAAATGTACTGCTAGAATTTCCAAACGTTTATGGTATGTCTGCGGACTGGTTCCAAAATTAAGTAACTCTGGTAAAACAGATGCAAAGTATGCATCAGGACATAAAGAAATTCAATCCAACAATTAAGTGCCTTAATGCTGGTAGTTATGCAATGAGAATGCTGTTCGGCCTATAACCGGTCAATGGTCATGTGCCCAACACCTGCCATAAGTCTATTTTGGGACACTTGGCCTAACCTGAAATAACTCCAGAAAGGTGGTCATTCAAACAAAACATTCATACAACAAAACAAATTTAATGCACGTACCTGAATTCGCCGGTGACATACTTGTCCCTGTCCTTGAAAACCAGAATGGAAGTCTTATAAACCTGCCGCAAAACAAACATGGTCATTGGTTAACGGCAGAAAATAGATTAAAAAATGCAACAAGAAAAATTCTAATTAAACAAAAACGTCTGTTAATCCATATGACATTTATCTGCCAAACTGATACTAAAATAAAGTTATAAAACAATTATGTGGTTCATCTACCTTCTTTTGAATATTTGTGAGACGTTATTAATTGACTAACCTGTTCACCAGATGCACTCTATAGGACTGGTTATGCTGCTGATATCACTCGAGCAAAATGGCATTAATGACTTTTGACAGTGGCTGCAGTATGCACTGCAGCCTAATCATGGCATATTTCCATTCAAAGTCAAACATCAAAGATATCTTCATTTAGCACCTGTTTCTCTAAGCAGAATTTGGACGTACCTAGACAGCATTTGTCAGACTTGACTGGAAAATTTTCAGTGTACTGATGACATTATACAAGTAACGCCATTGAGAAAACGTCTTGTGTCTTAGTCTTGTCTGGCCTAGTCTCTGCCACTGTGTGCTTTGGATTAACATACATTATTTTACAGTGGGCCACCAAGGCCGTATGAATGCTTGTTTGCAGAAAGACTCTGGAGTGATGGTGAGCATACCTTGATAGCACGCTCCGTACCATCAGCTCTACATGCGTGATACACATTGGCTTCCTTGCCAGTGCTGACGCAGCCGTTCACCTCGGCAATCAGCTGTCTGTTAATCATCTTGAACAACATCATCCGAGTACGTGGATCCATCACTTGCTCCGATGTAGCGCGGTCAGACTTGTCTCTGGACTTCACCCTACCAGCAACGACATCGTTGAACTTACAACATAAGATCGACAGAAACAGGACAGAAAGATCAGCCTGAGTCGAATTTACACATTTCCTAGAAATTTTCCCAAGGTTTTCCCAGAGATCTCCTAAGTTATTCGTAACTCAGAAACTGAGTTATGCATTAATTTTTTATAATATTTCCATAATCAAGTTTTCTTATGATTTTTTTGTTAATTCCACATTTTCTTAAGATTTTCCTATGTGTGATTTTTTCCTAAGTTCAACTTGCAAACTTTTGTATATTAGTTCCTAGACCTAAAATGAAAAGAAAAGAATTGCTATGCTCATGCTAAGTATACCATAGCTAACTCAAGGAAAAACAGTTATCAAATACCTCTGAAGTCATGAACAGAACATGAGGCATCATGATTATCATTACGATCATGATTATAATGACTACTATTATGATCATCATTATCATAATTACCAACAGAAGGTCCAGAAGCAAATGTCAATACCTCTCACTGTCTCTTTTCTTTGCTGTATCACTCAGTACTTGAGCTGCCAATGACAAGTCACTGTACCGATCTATAACCAGCAGCAATTTGCAGACAACAACTATCACGGTATACAATACAAACTATTATTTAGACATACTCCATCCAATGTATTGTCCAAAGACATATGAACAAAGTTACATACTATTCAGTATTGAAAATTTACATTAAAAATACACAAAATACTGACCATAATCCATCTTGATAATTCAAAATGTAGACTTGAATGCCTGAAATATATATCACAAACTGCATAGCACTGCAATATGTCACAATAAGTCTAATAATAAGGCGTACAAGGTCCGGACCACATCAACGTCAGCGTATTTGAGTCGCCACATCAAGTTACGTGACAATGTGCGGACTCTACGCTCGGCCACGACCACTCGACCGTCCGAACCGTTCGCCAGTACAGCTTTTGCCAAGCGTGCTTTCCGCTGTTCCGCTCCGTCCACCTGGAACTCTCTGCCAAGAACAGTTACTGACAGCAACTCACTAGGAACATTTAAGTCTAGGCTAAAGACATTTCTGTTCTCTCTAGCATACAACTGATACTGACATTACCTGCCGCCAGCGCCTCTGAAGTTACGACCTAACGGCGCTATACAAATCTATTATTACTATTATTATTATGACCACACCCCTATTATCGTCCGCTACATAAAACTGAACATGATATTAAAGGGTTATAACCTTAACAAAAAGGATAAAACATCACAGCGCTATACAAAATAACTTACGCACAATATATTTATAACTAAACAGCATAAACATCTAATTTGACAACAAAAACTAACAATATTCTACTATACCACAAGTTCCATGACACAGAAATAAACAAACATAGAGATAAATTATAAATTAGTGATGCAACGATATTGGTTTTTGGAATTCGATACGATATCGATACGATATTGCCAAAATATCGCGATATCGACACGATATCGATATTTAATAAGTAAGTAACAATCGTATGTAGCATATACCATACCCGGGGAGAGGGGTTGGAGGTCGGCTCTCATGTACCGTCTTTGCGTACTGCACAATTAATCC
>Ga0209052_1000310_pt1 | contig 14778 bp, 7 predicted proteins | sample WorMetHEROISLAND_2_FD_187409 | JGI IMG/M metagenome (GOLD analysis project Ga0209052, IMG submission 187409) | Marine gutless worms symbiont microbial communities from Max Planck institute for Marine Microbiology, Germany - Olavius sp. 4 HERON... | ecosystem: Host-associated > Annelida >...
CTATAAGCTTACCTGGCGTCACCGTACGATTTACAGCCGCGTATATAAACATGACTGGAGTGCCAGAGATGCAGGCAGACCAGAAGAAGAGGCTACGTTAATGACCACTGGACCGTTGCAGCTGCTGTAAACAACTCAAAAGTACTCATATGCTACTCTCAGTGCTGTACTGTGCGAACTCGTCTCAGTTTCGGTAAACCCGTTTTAGAAGAGAAAATCATCCCGCAGCATGTATAGACTGTTGTTAATGACACAGTCCAGTTTTTACGCGCGACAGCACTTAGTGCTAAGCGCGTACTAGCTATCGTAATTCTGTCCGTCTGTCCGTCCGACCGTCCTGGTGTCACTTCCCGGTACCGAATCAAGCCCAGGTGAATTAGACTCCGGGTTGTCACCGTATGATAGCGTAGAATCTCATTAGCATTAGCTCAGATTTTCTTTTGTTTTTCTAGATGAGCACGTACAATATATTTTACTCTCGTTGTTCAAGTTTGTTCAAATCCCAGCGTATGAGTGTAGTCCGTGGGATTTCTGATTGGGTAAATTTGTTTCCAGCTTCCTCTCTGCATGTTGCAATGTATATCAATTATAATACACAGCTAGGATAACCTACGGACAGATTTCAGTTTTTTTTTGCGTCAGAATCTCAGTGTCGTCATATCTGTACTACAGTGTTATTTTATAATTTATGCTTAGAAAAATGCATTGACAAAATGTTCTGTCGAAGCGGCGCCTTTGAAGACGTCAGATAGTTAGTAACAAGAGTCCTAGTCGTCGCGAGATCTCTGTGATAACAGTGCAGAATCGGATGGTTCCTATTTGTCTAACCAGATGTTAAAATGCCGGTGATAGTAGCTGGCTTCTACGGGTATGTCTACAGCGCGTGACAGTGGTTTTAATCAGTTTTTAATCGAGAATCTTCCTTCAAAATAGGGGAACTTGTTGTTTTCTTCTATTTCTCGTTGGACTGGTTGTTACGCAGTCACATGTTGCAACACGGTTGTGTAGCGACGTTGACTTGAAATGGATAACTTGCTTGCGATCTTAAAGTTATCAAACTAATCGCATCATCCGGCTCTTGGTTTCGGCTTCGACTTTCGCTTCTTCGGGTTCGAGTTTTGCGTCGTCCTCAGCTTTCATTTCCCCCAATGCTACGGAGACTGAATCTGATCGTCAATTTGATGACATCAAAGCCCGTTCCGTTCAGGACTTTTTGAGGTGTTTTGCACGTAGGTCATTCTGACTGGCACGAAAACGACATTTTCAGCATTAATCTATTCTGTTGAGCGGCACACATCTTGCGCTCAGTGAACAGAAGCAAAATGTTGCAGGCGATGTCATATAGCACTTAGCCACGGCACGATTCAGCGGTTAGCTGGTAAGCGCTTTGTCAGTGCAGTGCCGGCGATGTACCGTGCAGTGCAGCCGAGCAAGCACCTGTTTGAACGTCACGTGACCTCTGCTGTCATTACTGAGCTATGGCTGGGCGGACAACGCAGCAGAAACAGGTTGGTCCTGGAAACCTGTTCGTGGCGTCAGTTGCTTCTCATTCATCATCGTCAGAATCGCACGAGTCGACGGCTGCAGAGACACAAACTACACCGACTCCACAGCGACTAGAAGACTTGTGAAATCAGTGCCTTTAAAAGTGTCTAGTTAGCCTAAGTCGTCATAGCCAGAAAGGCGCTTTCATCCTCCACGTTTCGTTAAGACATCACCACTTTGCAATAAGCACAAACACAATGCGTGAATAACAGGACGTTGTTTCTTTGCTATCATATACCGAATGTAGCTTTCTAAAGCTACAATTAAACATATACCACAATTACATCTAGTTAATTAATTAGCACTCACACCTGGAATGAACAGTGAAATACCAAAGTCACACTAGTAATACCATCAAAATTTTAAAGCCACGTTTCAAGCTGACTACGCGATCAATCAACACACTGCAGGTCTGGACATCTCGGAAAAGTTCAAATATATGAACAAAATTGTCATATTTTATGTAATCTGCAATCACGTATGATTACTCATTAGTTACATTAGTAATGGTTACTTTAAAATAACACAGCAAGTGCCAAGTAAAATTTCCATGATTGCAAGGAAAATGGTTAACTTACTATTTTACGTACCACTGAAAGTATTTCTAATGCAGTGCCACTACAGAGAGCTTATACGCTGAGTGGTTGAATTCTCACCATTTCCGTAATATAGAGATGACATTTATCAGCATCGCATTGCTGTACTATATGTAGGCCTATTACAGTGGACAAAACAACGACAGCGGTCTGTATCAAAATGTGACAAAAATGCCAGATATTAGTTTTGTCTAAGACAAACAACAACCACTAGAACTCATAACAATAACACAGTCACTACTAAGAACCAGCTTTGTGAAAGATGCCTTCACACTGAGCAAACATAATGTGATCCAGCAACATCTGCAGTTCTGCACTAATATCACGCAGAAAATACTGTGATCGACAACAGAGGCACACAGATTGAAAAACAGACTGTTTACCATTAGAACGGTTTGCACTCAGCAGAAGGAAGTAAAACGAGTTAAATGAAGATATCCTACAAGCAGCAGATATGTGTAACGAAAAATTCAAGCCCTTTGTAAATATACTTAGTGTTAGAAAGTACGATAAGTGATGACATCAAATAATGCAGAAAATCACCAATCACCACGCAAGTCCCGAAATGCATGCCACAATATAAATGTTGAGACGTGTTTTGTAACCGTAATCATTATGTCGTAGTAATATCTACTACGGACATATCTACCACAATAATTTCCACAAAACTAGACAAAATACTGGACACCAACACAACAGTTCAAATATTCAGAGAAAAATTCTATTTGCATGGATTAGAAACATTACGCAAAAACACCAGTAAAAAACTGCAGCTAAATACATGAAAATTTTACTGCATGTTATAGCAATCACCAATGCCGACAGACAGTTCACCTCAGCATTGCAGCCAGTCAGCCATAATACAAATGTTGCTTGTTAGTGACATATGCTGGTTGGGGTTAAGAGCGTTTTGACACCACAAGAGATAAATTACGTCATGCCCAAAAGTGTAGATTAATAGGATTACAAATAATAAACAATGAAGTAATGTCAAACAGACAAAATGTCAATGCATGTCTGCGTGATTTGGTATTTGTTTGAAGACACACTCTTAAGACTCACTAAATTACTCGCAAAGTTTGCAGTCAAAAACACAATTTGCAATATGCAGTAAACAAATCAATCTTTCTGATGAAATATACTCAACAAAAGCCCTCTAGTTGACCACCAAAGAGTGGTAATCAACATTATAGATTTCATTACTCAAAACCTGATACAGTCAATCTTCATAGTTTTTTTTGTTCTTTCTGGCTAACAGCGACAGAAGTGTTTAAACGCTAGGAGGTGAAATTGCCATTTGAAACCATAAATAAACACTTTCTTGAAATTTTGATTAGTTCTAACAAATACGTGGATAGCAAACCGATTTCTGACTAAATCCACAAAATACAACATGTGAATAACTTAACACAGAAAACAAAACAATTAGTTAAGTTCGGCAATTTTTTTTTGATGCAGCCAAGTCCAACATGCATGCATTTAACCCGCACACAGGAAAAACACTCACACAGCAGACTAACTTTCAACAACTCAGCACGAGTCACTAACAAACACTGAGAACAGTCGTGCAAAACCTTTGTGAGCCACAGGACACTAAGTTTAACATGTCTCGAAGTCACAGCAAGCCGAACCAATGCAAGAAACAGCAGACATCAATGTCAGTGGTGTGTTCCTAAGGATGAAGGTACGTGCCACTGGAATCCAGTTTAATCAGTTAAAATAAGTCCGAAAAGCAAGTAAACAAACAATTTTCAAAGCATATAATTTCATACATCACATTTATGGTGTTTTTCTTGGACGCTGTGGCCATATAACAAGACGTCACAGGACAGATGGGCCGACATTGTGCAGCACTGGTCTGTTACTCAATATCACCGGCACGGCATTGACCGGTTCACGCATGCAGTAACAAACTCTATGCTATGATGCTAAACCTATTCCTCACAACAATAGTCACAATAAATCACCTACGTAACATTGAAATGTATTCCGACTGCAAACGAAACACTTTGTTTGTTATCAGCAGAAACGTTGTGGACATGTCATGCGGACAACGATAAGACATAAATGCTGCTTCCGACAGTTTGCGCTGGTAGGTACGAATTATGCCGCGAACTATGCCATGTTATATTGCCATAGACTGCTATCTACATATTCACATGGAATCCTTGAACTTCTCTGGCAGTACGTATGAAATGTCATCCCACGGATGACGATAAAGCCCCTGCTTCAACCGCTTCTGGTCCAAATAGTGACCTACAACAGACAAGCCATCACAAGTCAATCAACTGCAAAAGATCTCTGACAACCACAACAACAACAATGCCGTAAATACTGACACTCCACTAACATCATCAAAGAAGAAATAATTTCTCATTATTATTATTGGGCGAAATCGCACCTTGCAGCACATGTGATTCCGCCTATTGCTACAAATCTGTCCACAGCATGGTCTGTCTGTCTGTGTGTCATCTGTCCGTCACATTCGTGCCCCGTGCTTAAACCGTTCGACGGATTTAGACGTCGTTTGGCAGGTACACTTGTGTGGGTCCAATGACACATTGTGCTAGGGAAGGGAAGATTTGGGCGTTAAACGCCCAGCCAAAACGTGCAATTGCTTCCGACTTATGAAAAAGATGATTTAGGATTCACCAGGAGGCAGCATCGATCAGCGATTCTGCCTTTACCAAATCACTTTGGTCCTTGTCACTATTATTATACTTGTTATTACTAATATTTACAGGATATAAATTGGGAACAATAGAAATATGCTAGTTGGACAGCTGAATAAAAACATTTCCTGTAGATGTTTCCCGGAAACATCCAGCGACATCCTGTAAGTGCAATCAGCTAGTGAAATAATCTCTGTGAAAGTTGACCAGACATAATCAACCTCAGGTGAGGCAGACCAACATCCGATGACAGAGCACTGTATTAAGCTGCCAAGTATGACAGGGCCAAACACAGCGGTGCTAAATTCATGTTTGATCTAGTCAGAGAATAACATCACTACTGTGAACTGACATTTAGCATACCATCAACAATGCTGATTACTAAAAACAATAATCACAACATTAGCTGACATATACTTGTAATGCTAACAAGAAGCCCAGATCTAATACACAGACAACTCAGAACACTGTTACCAATAAAGCCGATACTTCGTCCAAGCACAAACAGTCCATTCAAAGCTCCAATCTCAATGTATTCACTGGCTTCCTCCCTGCATAAAAATAATACATAATATAACACACACAACATACAACGTACAATACTTGGTGTGGTGACGTGGTGTAGTGATTAACGCATTGTCTTGGGCTGACTCAGCCTTCTACCCTCGTAATATCAAGCTGATCAGATTGGTCTTAAGGTTGGCGCCTGCATTCGTCAAATAAACCGGGTGAACTCTCACACTGGCACTGCCATGATGTCAGCACCATAAACATCGTCACGGCTATTACTGTAATACTGCTGACCTGGTATACAAACACAAATGACCAGATCATATAAAACTGTCGTGCAGAACACGAGTTAAGATGGTGAGTGAGAATCAGTTCCGCTGACCTGGTGAAGCAGCCACACATGCGCAGAAGATCAACCATTGCAACTCCAATCAAACCATCCACATTCAGTATCAGGTTCGGCTTCTGCAGACATCAAGGACATCTTGCAAACTATTACTACAAACTGCACACCTATAACATTGCTGTGTTAATCCAGCTAATTTTGCTCTCATCACACCTTACAGCTGCTCATTTTTATTCTTTTCTAATACCCACCACATAACAGTGTAAAATGAGTTAACCGACGCAGGCCAGTGGCCCAGTTAGTACCATTAGCAGATGGGTAAACCACCTCGGTATATAACCAGCTACCCAGGTGTCAACTCAGCCTGGCCATCCCTACGTGGGTAGGCGCAATGAGTATCAGCAATAGCTGGGGCATTAACAGGCACAGTGCACGAGGCACTAGCCAGACCATGGTCTCAGTGTAAACTGGAGTCAGGACGAAGGATAAGAAAATCAGAGATCAGCACTGCTCTACGGGTCTTATGGATCAAAAAGGAAATCATATTTTACGCTACACTTACGTGGAAACGTGACGATTTGTTTTCAATGACGGCAATTTCAAATGTACCTAAATTTCCATAAAGTTTGCACCATGTTAAGCACAACTGAACTCCCCACACTATCATTGTAGACCGTTCCATCTCACCCAGAAGGCAGGTGGACACTACTTGGTAAAAGCATCTGGAGAACATTTAGCACAAGGTTTTTTTTATACTAATGCTGTATAGACTGCTCTCAGATTTAAACCAAACAACATCCCACCCACGTTTTACTTGCCACCTTCACCGAGTTTTGTGTAAATACGTTTGAAGTGCATACATTACAACAAATATGTGTTTTATTCCTGATCAAGACGGTGCAAAAATAACTCAACTGATTAAAACTCAACAGACTTACTATGAAAAATAACTGTCCATTTCTATGGATCACATTGCACATAAACAGTCAAAAATGTACTGTAGTTGCCACAGCTTTCTAACAGACAACACAAAATAATCAACACTGTGTGTAGCACTAAAATCTTCCATCAGCATTTCTAGTGAATGATGCTGTCAAATGACTAAATGAACCTTTGATGTCGTGATTTGTTCCACTTGCACAGCATAGTCAATGAGTGGTGTTGACGGAAAGTGCTCCTTGGCATAGTTCTTCAGAATCACGACACGCATGTCAGGATTGTTGATCTGCATACAAGACACACCGCAGCAATAGTACAAACAGCGTCAGCGTCAGTAAACCAATACTGGTTTCCTATCACAAAATGCTGCACCACATACGCAATGACAAAAAAGAATATTATATGCTTCTGAAGGTGAGTTGCATGCTGTTTGTTTTTTATATATATATTTTTTAAAATCTGTGTAACAATTGTTATGTAATCTATTTTTGCACTTTATTGATAAGTTCGCAAATACAACTAACCTGAGACTCAGTAAGTGTAAAAAATCTTTTGCAAGTTGCACGTGTCAACTTATTAATATACAAACATGATGGATAAGCCTCAAGCAGATATTCACCGATTTGACTCTGTGTCCAATGCCCATGATGAGTTGACCCTTCTTGCGCATACTGTTGACAAACTCCATTGGAATCATTCCAGTGTCGTAAGCCTCACTAAACTCCTTAGCAGCTGCATCCAATGCACCTCCGAATCGATCGCCCTACAGCCCATGAACACGGCCACTTCAGCCACAACATCAGACACTCCAAGCACAACTATAACTGCAACAATACTGCTGGTGGATGGTGGTTTGTTAGCGTAATGGTACAGCATTCAACTTGCAACCAAGCGGTCATGGGTTTGACTCCTGGTAGTGTCGCTATCAAGTGGCTACTACTTGGACGGGTGACCGTGGGTACAGGTAAACCATCTCAGTATATATGACCAACCACTGAGGTCAACTCAGCCTTCCATCCCTCTGGGGTGGGTAAATCGAGTACCAACCTATCTGACTGGGGTTAAGGTGGGGCACATTCACCTGTGTAGGTAACACTGTGATCCCATATGGCAAGCGATGCACTACAGCTCTGAGACTGGTTCACATTCAGAGCTATTAACCTACTAACATTAGTCTTTTGTAGAAACGTGCACGGCTTACTATAGTGAGCAGACCGGATGCAAGAGATGATATCAGATCCTTGCCAGCGCGAGCACAGACGATAGTATTGTGAGCTCCAGACACTGCTGGTCCATGATCAGCTGTGACCATCAGACACATCTCAATGAACTTGGATGCATACTTCGGCAGTCTACAACAATCGGCACATTACACATTATATATTTACCAGATAATATACTCATTATTGTCATGTCAGCATTATCATCTGGCTATCTCAAGATGGTTCAAGCAAAACACTTAACAGAAGCCTAAAATTTAATGAATTGTTCCAACCCAGTTGTATCTCTGTCAAATATGTTGATCAAGAAATTAATTGATCACACAATTTTTGAAAACACACATACGGCCATCCCAAGATGGTTTAGGCAAAGCACTTCAAAAAGCTTCTAATTTAACAAACTGTTCCAGTCCAGTTTAGATTTTGTCTAATATTTTGATCAAAATTAATAATAAAAATCAACTATATGCATTACAAACTTAGAAACTTCTGACATTACCAGCCAATAACAGACACATCCATGTGTCTATAACGAACTAATAAGTCCACAAAGGCCAAACAATATTACCTTTTCTGGAACCAGAGCAGACTGAGCACACCGCCGATGCCAAGATCTTCCTTGAATACGTTAGTGATAGGAACACCGGCATAGAGCAGCTCTTGGCCTCTCTCATCACAGATGCTTGTCATGAACGACGCCGGTTTACGTATGAGTCCAAGCTCACGAGCCCAGTTGTAGTCCATCGGCACAGTTGGAGGTGCCACCTCGACTTTCGGCTCAATGACGCCACGCTTCACCAGATCATTATAAACCGACCTGACATGAAAGACGCACACAACACAACACGTACAAGCACAATCTTCATCAGTCCTTACAACTGAGGAATTAGCGCTACTGCAGACGCAAGAAAGAGCAATGCAGGAATGAAACATCAACAATAACAGGCCACACATTCTATATTTTTCAGCACAGCAAGACCCAAAAAAATTCAGGACATTTATCAGGATATTTTCCAATTAGTTAATCCAGTAAGTACAACAAAAGTGTACAAAAATTCCATGCTAAAAACTTATAAACTAGATATTTCTTTAACTGAAGAGAGGCTCACGAAGGCAGGGCCGTCACTCCCTAGGGCATATTGCATGTGTACCCCGACAGTGAACAAGACTGATATTGTTTAAGTCTTTTTGCAGAAGGTCCTACAAGGTCGTCAACATTTTTTTTTAATTTTGCAAGTTTTACAGGATTTTTAGGACAAATCCGCTTACTTCAGGACATTTAAGGACAAGCTTCAAATTCCAGGAATCTGAGGACGAGTAATGAAAGAATGGAGTTTACATGATTGTGCTGCCAAGATCATCAAATGACGACGGTACGTGAGCGCCAACTTCACGCAGTTTCTTGTTCTTCTCAGTTGCAGTCTCAGCGTCAGCGTTGGCACAAGACCCGGCGTGACCAAACTGCACCTATGGACAGCATCGGACAAATACGGCTTCACAGGACGTAACACATGCAACACATCCACTGTGATAAACACGCATGTATAAGGCACTAACTACGGATGAATTACACAAATCAAACAACACAAAGTAGTACATGCACATCTGGTTTTTGACGAATCGATCAATCCACTCATCAGAAGTTAGTCAACAATGGTGTCCAAGAAAGAACTACTTGGGATTGTTCTAGATGCTTTTTGTATATATCTGTCGCTGAACCAACAGGCCAAAGCATTGAAGGACGAAAAATACCCGGGCTTTTATTCACAGCTGATGTTAAGACAATCTTTACAAAATTTTCACACTTGAGACAATAATAAAACAACTGGGCAATTCACAGAGAATTAAGGACAAATTTAAGGCATATTAATAAAAACCCCTCGCTCACATTTTAAACGTCACAAGACAAAAGAGCAAGCTAATTTAAACTGAATCTCAAAAGGTACTGAGGTAAAAACAAAAAATGGCAAATTTAAAGACTGAAATAATTTAATTCACTGATCTTAACACTAGCAACCACAGGCAATGGTGAGTAAGATATTACCAACAGCCCTAGTACAGGGCCAGAGTAAAACAGCATACAGCATTGCCACTGGTCAGTGGTTTGCCCAAATTACACCTCTAATATACCTGTTTCGGAACAGAAACAGGTATATTAGAGGTGTAATTTGGGCAAACCACTGACCAGTGGCAATGCTGTATGCTGTTCAACTACCGAAAATTTTACCACTAAGACTATTGAAGACAAATTTTACTTATTAATTTAAGATGTCATAACATAATCTGAACACTTTTGTCTTATGATGATGCATTTATTAAGACATAATGTCTCAGCATAAATCTTGAGACAGTGCCTGCGAATTGGAATCCGATAAATAAGAAAAATACATTAAAAATGAGCATACAGACAAAATAAATACATTCAAATTCAATCCAGTGAAACTCAAGATAAAAACGTCTTTGATAACATTCTATGTCATAATCATGACACAACCTCAGAATTTGGATCCGAAAAATAAGAAAATTATGTGAAAAAAATAAGCATACAGACAAACTACATTCAATTCAGTAAAAACTCAATCTTAAAAACGTCTTTGACAACATGGAATGTTTGACATAGAATGTCATAATTATGACTCAGTTTCAGCAGCCCATATCAGACCTCGGAGGTAAACATCTTGGCACAAGTGCCGATGCACCATGCAATGACTGGCTTCGTTACTCGCTTTGACTGAATTGCCTCAATAATCTTGTATTCTTCAACTCCACCGACCTGCCAGTGAAACCAACGCATGTACAGACTAATGGCGTTCACACACGTGCAAGAATGTAATAAAACTGCAATAAATCAACTGAAAGTGGTCCAGGTTGACTCTGAGATTATCACTGAGCAGAACATGCCACTACAAACATAATGCATCTTTGCATGGGTTCGCACAATTGCAACACAAAGTAAATTTCTTTACTGTTTTTCACCGCCCATGTGCAAGCCTCAATTAAATTTCAGTTAACATTAACAGAATGACAATCTACCCCCCACCCCAGCATACAGCCAGTCATAAGACTCACTGTGTTAACAGACACAATCACAGGCATACAAACTGCTACAACAAACTGTTTTTCACGTTTAGCTGAATTAGACAAAGAAAAACAAAGTTCTCAAAGAAAAAAACAGGGATACAGCTGGAACAGTGCTTCTACATGCCAAAAACCATTCCTCGCTGCACTGTGTATTTAAATGTGATAGATACACTACTGTTTTTTTACCACATTTAAAATTTCATACACTCAATATACTAAACTTGCTTTAAAATTTAAACAACTGCAACAGTGATAATAAGGCAGCTTAAATGTAGTAAGACCGAGCACAATACCTCTCCAAGAAGGACGATCATTTTCACATCATCGTTGTCCTGATATCGCAGAACATGATCAATGAACGTAGTGCCGGGATATCTACAAACAACATTTCACGCTCACTAACTGTGAATAAACTTACAGGGTAAAACGGTAACTAATAAGCTATATAAAACACCAAATTGCAAGTTTTATTTACTAATTTGTTGCCGTTTCGGCAACTGCTGTTGCCTTCTCTCGAACGATTTCTGTTCACGCTAAATGTTGTTGCAACAAGTAATATGTCATACTCATAGATACGAGAAAGCAGGCAAGCTTTAAACCGATATTAGCAAAATTTCCCAGTTCCCAACACTACTGCAGGTATAATGCAGATAAACACATTAGGATACAAAAAATAATGACAGACTGATAAATTACAACAAGCACATATATCAACGTTAACTGATACAGCTGCAAACAGATGCTACCTGTCACCACCAATAGCAACACCCTCGTATGCTCCATCAGCATTGAGACAGACGATGTTGTTGAGCTCATTCGACATTCCTCCAGACCGCGACACATAAGCAACACTGCATGCAGCACAGAACCAACAACTGTCTGTATACTGACAGAAAAAGACAATGAGGTCGTGAAATGTGGGACTGCAGGACAATGGATATCAGCTGGGTGGTCAGGGTAACGAATAAAGCAGTACTACAAACAGTGCCAGAAAACTGTAAGCAACAATAGTACAGAAAATACGAGAATACAGGAGTATCTTGAATACAGGGCAGCACCACAAACTCAGATGGATAGACATATCTCGAGACATGACTCACTGTCACAGGACATACCGGAAGGAAAGATGTTGGGTACAGCAACAAGATGACCAAAGCACCTACAAATGCTAAACAATATCATGAGCAAGGATTACAGGAACATGAAGAGAGAAGCTGAACATAGCAGCAGCTGGCAGAAGAGGTTATCATAACCCTGTCATACAGCAGGAGACTGAAGAAGACTGGAGTAAAACGTACATAGATAGCCCTGGCAGGTTCTTATTACCAAATACACAACTACTTTCATGCTCATTTCCCACGCCTACCTAGCTCAGACAACAGACGCCACTTGCCCGTCAAGGATGACTTGCACTGACTGCCACAGCCACACACGTGGTTTATGCTAAATTTCTGCGGACTAATGACAACAATTAACTCAGCAAAAGCACATGAGCAATAACGCGAACTGTCATACAGGTGAAACTATCATAGTAACCTTCCGGGCCGGTAGAGTTTAGATGACAGAATGTTATCTAGCATGCCTCCGGTATTGCCGACTTTGAAGCAGCCCGGCTTGATTGCACCAACCTGCAGAGACACATATCAACAACTCACTGCTCATTCATTGTCCATCAGACTGACCTGCTAAGTCTGTCGTGGTGGGACTCAAGCCCTTGCAGTACTGAGCCAGCCACGGTCAAACCCAATTAACTAGCATACGATCCAAGTTGGCCAGACGACTGGCTCCATTAACAACCAGCACCTTTAACGGACTAGGTCAGTATGCCAGCAGTCCTGGTAACAGGCCTACTGTTACACACAACTCGTCGATTCTTCCCCAGCAGTAGTGTAGGCATCACTGGTGCTCATTATACCTACCCATGGAGGCGGGATGGTCGGGGTGAGTTAGCACAGCCACGAATGATCAATTGCACATCTCAGTACTGCCCCAAATCGATGTAGAGTAATTTCGCTGATGCGACCAACGATGTTACCACAAAGCTAAGCTGCCACCTAGCTGTCTGTCTCAGAAAATCTTCTTCTTTGTCTGTACGCTGGTGTGCACAACCACCCACGCCAACCCTATGTGAGCCAGCACAATCCATACTGACTGACATACATGTGCACAGTGGAAAGAGAACTGGCTGCCCGACTTTGGCGATAAGTAAGCATTCTGCAGTGCACGTAATCCAACCATTTAGAAATTTAGCAAGTAAAGACGCCAGCATCTACATAGTTGCCAAGAGTCGTGAATGAGCCTAACGGTTGCTGGGCTGGGGATGATCCATCATCTGTAAGTACACACGTATGCATGTGAAATGTGCCATTTTCATTTTTTTGACATCCAGTGACCTTGACATTGATCTTCTGATGTATAAATTGGCACAATGGAGATACTCCTGTCCTGCAGAACGCTCACATCAATTGCGGTTTCTCTAAAATCAGTGACGTCATCGAGTTAAACCGAGACCAAAATTTGATCGGAGGTCAGATGGCGGTTTTGAGTTAAACCAAGATCAACACTTGAACCGCGTTTGTGCAATGCAAGTTACAGCTAAACTAGGATCAAAGTCAAATTTGACCTCAGATCAAAGTTGAACCACGATGGTTCACGCCCTGAGGATTTTTGTGTTCAAGTTAGGAGCCCATGAGCAACAGACAAATGTCCAGACAGACAGAAAGATGGACAGGCAAGAACCACAATGCGGCCTATTAGGACGGCCATGTAATAAATGCAGATATCAATACAGAATACACAACAACAGACCGTTGCTGGTCCAACGATTGAGACTCCCTTTTCAGCAGACATTTTGACGAGTTTTCTGGTGAGATTCTCAGGAATGCCTTCAGCAATGATTGCAATTGCTCGTATCTAAAAGCAATGACAAGCACAATAGTTCAGTAGGAAAATCTATTTACATCCATGCATACAGCTTGGCTATTACTAACAGTTGCTGCTAGCAAGTTCACAATTGCTGAAACTCAAACAAAACTCATTCTGACCGAAATGCAGACACAACAAAGAACAAGATTGATTAATATTATTATTATTAATTATTATTATTAATAATACCTGTGGATACTGCATGGCTTCGACTGTGCTTTCATATGCTGATCGTAGCGATGCAAAGCTGACAAGAACATCAGCATCAGGAAACAGCTTCATAGCATCATCCATCTTCTTGAACACTGAACGACAACGCATCAAAAACTCAGCATTCAATTGCTCTGATTAGTAACTATGTATATTTTGTTATTATATGTCAACACTCGATTCCATAGATTCATGCAAATATACAGAAATTACACAGTACAGAAAGCACAAAAATACGCATGTACGCACTGATAGTAACTATAATGGTGCTAAATCAAAACAGGTAATGTAAAATTGATACTTATAATTTTGAGCTATACCGTTTTAAAGTTGGTGCGTTTTTTGAGACAGTGTATATATCTGTCATATTAAGTAGCTGTCATCCAGTGAGCTCAAAAATAATTCGCAAAATCTGTGCAATAGTAAATATCTATTTTGAATACAGACAGGAGAAACGTGGTTCCAATGGTCAACGATGCTGAAACGCTACCAGTACCACCTTACAGGCAGAATGTTAGTTCTAAACGAAATCAAGTGCACAGCATCAAAAGACATTTTTAACTTAGAGTACACACAATATAATGATACATGAAATATTATAGCTATTCGCTGTTATCTCAGAAACACTCAGTTATACAGATGACAACCTGGAATAAGAATTTCCTTGTGTCCCCAATAAAACTTCTGTTTATGATCACCACTGCGATACACAAACAATGACACTCAGCGTGGTC
>Ga0209052_1000311_pt1 | contig 14754 bp, 10 predicted proteins | sample WorMetHEROISLAND_2_FD_187409 | JGI IMG/M metagenome (GOLD analysis project Ga0209052, IMG submission 187409) | Marine gutless worms symbiont microbial communities from Max Planck institute for Marine Microbiology, Germany - Olavius sp. 4 HERON... | ecosystem: Host-associated > Annelida >...
TTTTTAGTTTTCTTTTAGTTCATGTGCTAGATTAAACTGGCAGCTTGCCTGTCAGTTTTCCAGTGCAAATCATCTATTGTATCGTATCGTATCGTGTTTGTGATTACAGGTTTGACGAGCACAGCACGATGGAGCGCTATCTGACGGTGACAATCGAGCGGCAAGGACGCGGAAGTCGCGCCAGCGCCAGCAGCTCTGTGCTGTCCACGCTATCACAACCTCGTGACGATGATGATTATGATGATGATCATGACAATGATGATGACTACGACAACGACAGCAACAACGACAACAACAGCAACGAAGACATTTACAACGACAGGACAACGACGACAACGTTGAATACGACGACGACAACAGCTACAACGACTAGAACAACGACAACGAAAAGGACTAAGATGATGATGATGTTGATGACTACGACGGGACAACAACAACGACAACAACAGCAACGAAGACAATTACAACGACAGGACAACGACGACAACGTTGAATACGACGACGACAACAGCTACAACGACTACAACAGCGACAACGAACAGAACCAAGATGATGATGATGATGATGATGATGATGTTATTGATCAGACATTGATTGTATTCGTAGACAAGCCATCCCGGACTTACCTTGCATCGCGCATTTTGAGTGAATTTTGAATAAGTTGAGCTCGATTTGGTCGAGGTGGTCTTGAAAGCTCGTGACGATGATGACGATGTACGTCGCGTGGCTGTGAGCCGCAGTCGACATTCGGTCGACTGTAGCGGCATGATGACGTCATCGATCACGTGACCGATGACGTCGTCGGCTCGGCATGATGACGTCATCGACGCCCGGGCCGGCGTCGCCGACGTCCAGAAGTTCGTCGAGGTTGTATCTGGGAGTTCCGAGCGACTTGCGCCGCTCATCGCTGCAGACTGACCAGCATCATCATCATCATCATCATCGTCGTCATCATGATCGTACTTGTCATGGTTGTCGTTGTTGTTGTACGTGTTGTTGTCGTCGTCAGGTCATCATCATCATCATCATCATCATCATCATCGCTGTTCGCGTCAACAGACCAGAGAAGACTCTCTGACGTGTGACGATGTCGTAGTAGTGCTAGTAGTAGTAGTAGTAGTAGTAGTAGTAGTAGTAGTGGTACTAGTAGTCTTAGTATCTGTAGTAGTACGTGTACGTTGTAGTAGTAGTAGTAGTTAGGACTCGGTGACGTGTGACGGTGGCGTCTGTGCTCAGTCGAATGGATCACGCAGCAGCATTGCTTTGACAGACGATGAATCGCCCTCCGCTAGGAGAGTGAGCCCTGCACGCAAGCTCGACCCAAGTAAGTCAGTAAGTAAGCAGTATATGTAAGACAGGGTAACCTGTATACCGTTACCGGTGGCCTCAGCGCTGAGCATAAGCTCGCCCCAAGTAACGTAAGCCGAGGTACGGCAAGATAAACTAAGGTATCTTAGATTACCTACCTTTGCTAGTGACCTGGGCATCAGCTCGCCTCGAAGAGTGAGGTAAAGCAAAGTAAGTTAGGTCCAGATGTCCGCTAGGAGAGTGAGTTATGGAAGCGGAGTCGCTCCGTTACGTCAGGCGACGGCCGCCGTTGCCGCTGCCAACGCCCGTGAAACCACCATCTTCGACATCGGAGCAGACCTCATCAAGGTAGGCTTATAAATCAAACCGTTTCTGTACGTGTGACTGTTATTATTATTACTGGAAAATCAGTGCTGGGACAGCAGAAATTTTCGCCGAGAATAGTGCTGCCACCTGGCGAAAAAACGTCGTGCTGATAATCCGAATTCGGATTCCGAAAACGAAGACTCGGTTTCCGAACCGGATCGCCACCAAAATGTGTCCGGTTGCCCTCTAGACAACTATCCAACTTTCCGCAAAATTTCCTCGAAATCCGTTACATAACGACTTTTCTCCGGCGCATATGCAGTCGCCGTGAAGTTAGATCTGTACTTGCTGGCTTCTGCTGCGGACAGAAAGATTTAATCAAACACGCCATCACTCAGGATTAGTGTTTGCTAAATCTGCCCGGACTCCGGATCATCGTGCCCGTCATTGCAATAGTTGATATTCCCTGACGAGTAATATAATACGCAAAGAGCCAATACGTCACGAGAGTCGTCGTTATTGCTGTTATTATTACGTGGCCCCGCGGCAGGCCGCGTTACGGATCTTGCCCGTCCATTTGTCTGTGTACTTGTTCCGTGCTGGCTTCTAACGCGAAAACAAAAAAAAAATGTGTATCCAAACTGGTCTTTCACGTGTTACGTAGCTGTCCTCATCCTTCTAGGCCCCATTACCGGTCTGTCTCTCTGTCCGTCTGTCCGTCTATCGCCTATTTCGGAAACTAAAGGCGTAGAAAAATCAAAATTAGTGTGAAAGTTCCCCGGAGCAGGAGTAATTGGTGTGACAGTTTTTTATTCAAAAGCTCAATGTTCCAGATCGCCGAAAAGCTCAAGAAATTGGTGCATATCTGGCGTGCCGTTCGCATTTACTTGCGGGTGGCGGGCGAACTTGGCCCATGCGCAATCGGGGCCTGAGACGCCCGGTGCTTACTTACTGACAGACGGTCGCATATTATGTCGGCCAGCGTGACGCCGACATCTTTCTTGTTATTTATCATCATCATCATCATCAGCGTTTATTTGCGCAAGAACGGCATCACAATAGAACAGTAGATTAGACAGTAAGGCCGGACGATGAGATAATAATAAAAAGTTGCACTGATAATTGCCCGTGAAAAATACAACATTTATTTACATGCTTGTGTCTGTGGCTCATTGACACAGTGCATGCTGAGCCTGAAACGGTTATCAGCCGGGCCTGGGTTCAATCCCCAGACCCGGCAGAATAAATTGTTTCAGGATTATTGGCGTGCACGCTTTGAGATTAATTTCTCGGACAGGCAAGAGGGATTGGCGGTGTCCTCTCATTCATTCATTCATTCATTCATTTCTTTATTGCAACAAATGTCAAAACTTCATTCGCCGTTACATATGACTAAAACATAATACGATTATGTTACTAGGTAAGTAAGTAATTATATTTTAAAAAATCTGTGACCGTTAAGTGGCTATATGGTGTGGTTATGGTGGTTAAGTGCGCTAGATTAAGCTTAAGCTTAAGCTAAGCTTTAGAGCGCACTATAATATAACCTAACTTTACTTTGCTTTTAGTCGATGTGGATTTGTAGGGCCATTTATCTCCTCTGAACCCTTGCGCCAAGTTTCTTCCCATTCCCTTCCCTCCCTTTCCTCTATCTTTCTTTCTTTATTTCCCCATTCCCCATTTTCCGAGAGTTTCCCCCCAAATCCAACTCGGGTCCATGGGATCGCTGCAAGCTCCATCGCATAGATGTAATAAACGTTGAGATGAAAATTAAAAAACGTTAAAAAACGTAAAAAAACGTGGCGAAAATTAAAAAAAAACATTTGTAAACGTTGGATAGAAAACGTTGCCGACTTTGCCATGAATCCAACTATTATCTTTGCACACTGAGTCATATGTAGGTTGTCAAATTCCCAAATTTGTATGACTTCAGTGTCCTTCAGCAAGTAAGTAAGATATTTTGCAGTATAGGCTACGTAACAAACCAAAATCAATAAAAATCATTGCTAAGTCATCTTCTAAGAATATTTTTCGTTGGATTTTTACATATTTATACTTTGCATTTGACAACGTTTTTTTAAATAACAAACGTGGAAAAAAATTAAAAAAAACGTTAAAAAAACGTAAAAAACGTTCATTACGTCTATGCTCCATTGGGGTCTGAAACGAAGCGGCAGCCGCCGTCGATTCTGGGCCTGCAAAACGCATTAAGAAGCAGGCGGCTAAATGATGATGAAAACAAGTTTGAGATGTATGACGTTTTGACGACTGCGGTTATTTTACGAATACAAATAAAACTGCAGATGCAAATACAAATACAGTTTGCACCGAAAAACTAGCAGGCCATGTTTATCAATAACACATAAACTACAAGAACAAACTATTTAAACGAAACTGAAATAACAGAAGTGGAGCGAGTGTTATAACGTAGATGATCCAAAAATAGAGTATATAATAGTAGAAACTGGAGTATAAGATAAAGTAACTAAAAACGGACGATAGCCTAACTAAAATTAAAAAAAAACTGAAACAAAACGAGAAACCGTTTTGCAATTCCGTTTTTAATTTTTTTTCTTGCCACAGACAGAAGTTACACAGGATTATATCTGCGTAGCGATTGGTGTATCTGCGTTCACAATACCGGAAAACGAACGGGTCATGATGATGAAGATGTGATGAATAAATTCGAGGTAGTTTGCCTATGTGCTGGCGAAAAATTTTTTGGAGAAGATCGACATTCGTCAGCGGATTGTCCCGGATTACTGCAACTGCCTTTGCAGGTCAAGTGCTAACCGACCTCGCACGGTTTCGAGCTAAAGTCAAACTCGATGGACGCCGGCGACAAAGAAGCATATTACTATTCTGTGGCAGATGATTTATGGCGTGAATGGGGCAGAATAAGTGAACAAGGCATCCAATTTTGAATCCCTAACGAACTCGATCTTACTTTCCGGTAGGGAACAAAATATCGCCCCGCATTGTCGATTTCGTCGACCCCTGCACCGCCTTATGCCTTTACTGGTGCACCTCAATGCCAACGTTACGCCCGTACTTCATCTTTAATGGTCTACTCTTGCTCGTCCTAGTAAAAGAGCTATATAACGACAATTTCAGATAAAAGGGAATGCTAAACCAGATCATAGATTAAAAAACGTTCAAAATTTAAAAAAAAACCGTTAAAACGTAAAAAACGTAAGAAAAATAAAAAAACACGTTTGTAAACGTTGAATAAAAAACGTTCGTGTCATCTATGTTCAACGCCGTGCCTAATACCTAAACCTCAATTCAGGATAACTCAAACTCGAAGTACTCAGCGGAATTTTACAGTTATCATCAGTAATTTCCGGGCTTGCAGTTGCAGGCCGATACACAAACGACTGTTTCTATGCTCTGTCTTGCAGGTCTACATGTGTTAGACGAAAAATTTAAAAAAAAAACGTTGGCAAAAAAAAAAAAAACGTTAAAAACGTAAAAACGTAACAAAAATAACAAAACGTAAAAAAACTTTTTTTTACATCTATGAACCAGATTCAACAGAGTCAAAACAGTATAGTTATAAGCACTAAGTACATGTAGGTAGGCTTAGGTAAGTAACTTGTTGCCTATCGCTGACGTGCAGCAGTAAGTCTGTAGTAAAGTGAATTGCTCAAGAGCTCACCACGCATCCCAAATGTTTTACCGTGAACTATAGACCTAGTTATTTAGTTATTCAAATAACCTACATACTATTGTTTGTTTGTCGTATATCTGTGTATGTGCACGTGAATGTAGGCCTACGTTTCCGGTATGACCAGTACATTAGAGGATGCACGGCTTATTTGGTTACAAACAAGCCCAAATAATGATAATAATAACACCGACAATTTCTAACGCGCCGTAGCATGGCAAAACAATTACAAGGGTACGACGTGTCTGGTCTATACTAATAGTCAGCGGAACGAAAATGTCTTTAAAGCCCTTTTAAAGGAGTTGACCGAGTCTATCGCACGAATGCCTGTCGGGCTGTGGTATTATCACGTTTCACTTACTTTTTTACTTATTTACTTGCTCGCAGGCGAAGAGAGCGTTACGTCCGTTCAATCCACTGCGACATCGCAACCAACCGTCGATCGCTGTGCTCCGAACCCACTCCATCCAGCAGCAGCTAGTGCTACCGTAGTGTGGTCCGTCCGTCTGTCCGTCGTCTGTCCGTCTATCAGACTCTGTCCGTCCGTCCCACTCCATCCACCAGCAGCTAGTGCTACCGTAGTGTGGTCTGTCCGTCTATCTGACTGACTGTCTGTCCCACTCCATCCAGCAGTCGACGGACGTAGACTCGAGTTCTCAAACGTCTCATCAGGCGGCGATCATCGGCGGACAAGCGACGAGCGTCGACGCCGCCTGCCTGTCGGAGCTAGGCGACGACTCCAAGTCACGTGACGACGAACTGGAGCCGCTGAATGGCGGACAGCTGCTGCGCCAGAAGTTGATGGACATTGCTGAGCAGGTTAATGCGTCTCTGATTGACTATAGTGTGGCTGATGTGGACGGCTGTGATGAGCTGCTAGGCGGCCGATTACAATATGATGTCCGTAGTGGGCGTCCAGTAATGTCTGCTACGCTAAACAGATCAGTGGTGGATAGCAGAAGTTGATGGACACGACGGCAAACGTCGGCTATCGACTTGGTCGACGTAAGGCGCTTACCGAGAGACGGAAGTTGGTCTCGGACCTGGACTAACCCCAAACCCAAAGCGTAACAACAACGACATCCACTACTACTAACTGTACTACTACTACGAACTATACTACTACTACTACTACTACTAGTCATTGGTCTCGGACCTGGACTAACCCCAAACCCCAAGCGTAACAACAACGACATCCACTACTACTAACTGTACTACTACTACGAACTGTACTACTACTACTACTACTACTACTACTACTACTAGAGTCATTGGTCTCGGACCTGGCACTGGGATGTGGACTTGTCGGTCTAGTAGTCATGATAATGGAGACTGAACTCTACATGGCCGACATCTACAGCAAGGTTGGTTATTATTGATTGTGAATACACGAAGTCGAATTCGTTCGATAGACCGTTTATGTTCGCATAAAATACAGACAGCAAAAACAGATGTCAAAGGTGAACACAAGCAGAGAAGAAGAAAAACAAACGCGACACCGACAACACGACACACAGCCACACAGCTAACAACAAAACGCCAGAAGCACCGTTACAAATCAGTCTACTGATAAACCAAGTGAAGCAAGTAGTCTAAGTGTAAGGACTAAAAACTTGTTGTTCCCGGAAACCCGACCGACCCTAGTTTTAACCACCCCCCCCGACCCTAAAAATTTTACGGACTTTTATTGGGACCGACATTTTTCAGGTTCAATTTCCAGCTACTTCCTCATCGTGCATCATTTCCGGATCATCTTTCCACCAAAATAACAACACATCTCAGAGGAAATGAATATAGAAGGCAACAAAGAGAAGAATGTGTGAATGTACTATTAGTTAGCGTAATTTAGCACCGTTGTCGGACTGAAAAAACTCCGAGCTACCGATCTTATTTTTTTCGCCATGTTTCCGGAAACAACAATTTTTTTAGGCCTAAACGTCTAACGCGCTCGATGCGCTAGTACAACGAGAAGTGATGGTTGGATTTTACCGACGATCCGATAACTTTTTTATTAATTTATTTCCACGTTTTTACCCCTCCCCTTTTCCAATACATTTTCAATGAGACGGCAACAGTTTGCGAGTCTTCGCAGACTGCAGCACTGATTGTGTATACTTAGTACCGTGAGCAGCCAAATACGACGTTTCTACTTTGATCACGTAATTTCTTCTGCCGTCGGCCGCCGTAAACTTCTCCGGGGTTTAAAAGCTATACAGACTCTCGCGCCATTATTGCAACCGGTATATTAGTTGTTAAGCGGGGTTTCCATCCAACGCAACGCACGCCAAAAAACGTAAGGAATGTAACGGAACTAACGTAAGGTACGTAAGAACGTTAGAAATGTAACGAAATGACGTCATTATTGGTTAGGCCAATTACAGCCGCCAGCGATACGGCATATGCCGCTGGCACGCTGCCAAGCTGTGGCAGACACACGCCATAAAATATGAAATTATTGAAATTAAATTTGATTCCCATCATAAATTGCACAACAAGTAAAAAACGTACTGAAATTTGGACTATTGATTTTTTTAATTTTAAATTTTAAAAAGGAGTTCAGCAGGAAAGAAGACAGCTTGGTTTCTATTGGCTGGAGCTTGCGATTCTTACGTTCCTTACGTTCGTTGCGTTGGTGTAAATTCCGCTTTAGGCTTAGACATTCGTGTAAGTGTTTAGTGATGTTCGTTTATACGCTAGTTTGCGCGGCGTCGTCATTAAGGCGAAGAGATTGCCGTTGAAGGCAATAAACGGCCTGTGAGATCGACCGGTAAGAAAATTCATGGCTGCAGCTGCGTTCGGCTAAGTCTTGCTAAGTACGCAGCTTGTCGCTAAGACTTGGGCCCGCATTTACGAGACTTTCCTCAATATTTTCTTAAGATCTTCCTAGGACGTTTCGAGAATGTGGGCTTTCGTTCCTCGAAATCTGTCAGGGAAAGTGTTGTGTGGGGAGCAGGGATTGAGTAAGTAGTGGAATTTGGTGCTAAGTACGCAGCTGCAATTTTGTTACGACGCAGGAAATTCGGCGATTTAGCAGCAACTAAGAGCGCCGTGACAGAATTTATTCGGAAGACACTTAGCAGCTAGCGTTGGTTTAGCCTACGCAGTATTTCGTGGACGGCAGTGGGAGCTAGGGTGGGCTTCATTCAAACTAATTGATGAACTGGTTGATGAACTGAATAAATAAATAAATAAATAATTGCACCGTCTTTTCCGTCTACTCCATTTTGCGGTGAAAATAGAACACATTTTACGGCATAAAACGCATAAAACTTTTTCGTCGAAAAACGAAAGGCAGACATGACTTTAGATGCGTTAGTACAGTAGTCAAGTCCTTTCCGAGCCACGAGACCCGTATAGGGCGGCCAGCTTACACTGCCAGACAGCAGACACGGGGTTAGTGCATCGCGCTGTGTGCTTGCAGTACTCTCCAGCTTTCACTGGTACTTGGTGCGGCTGTCCACGGAGGGATGGCCAGGCTGAGTGGACTTGTGTAGCTCGTTGCATAATATAGTATTTGGCTGTAATTAGTGTTTGAAAACCGGTCGTCCTCAGCAGGGATTGTGACGCATAAGTTAACCGCACCCTTAGCGCACGTCTATAAGAGCAGTACAATTGCGACGAAAACGCCATTAAGCGCTGTTTTACAGCGGCAGTAATTCAGACATACGGCAGCCGTTTTATGGGGACCGAATGCATTGCGGGTCCATCCTTCCTGTGCAGTGTATATATGATGGTTACGGTGCCCAGAGAAAATTGTGATTTGCGAGCTGGAACTCGTGCTGGCGACTGTCTGCCACGGGCCAATAGCGGCCCAGGGACTGCATACGCTTGTGCCCGGGACACGAGCAACGACGCGTTGGCCGGGAGACACGAGAACGACGAATGGCAAAGAGAGAGAGAGAGAGAGAGAGAGAGAGAGAGACAGACAGACAGACAGATAGACAGTAGCCACCATGTCAGCGACAAACGCTGGCACTGATGTACGTTTTGGCTACTCTCCGCAGTACGACGTTTCACCTCCAGAGTCTACCTATGACAAATGCTATCCCCAGTAGAGTTTCCACAAGATTATACTCCTAGATTTTACCCGTAGAATCTATCTGCACCTCGGAAAGACACCGAATGGCAGAGTCGGCCAGAGATGACATTGTCGTCACCGCGAGACAGACAGACTATAGCCACCATGTCACTGACAAACGCTGACGATACAGTAGGTTTATAGAATAGACCTTTAGAGTCTACTCGTGCCGTTTTCTTATAGACACTACACCTTGTACAGACGTCCCTATCACTGACAACCGCTGACAGTAGGGAGAGCCAATCCCTGTAGAGTTCTCCCCGGAGTATATCTGTAGACTAGACTATATCCTTATGTGGAATTTCACCTACAGACTTGGGTTTACTTCTCGAACAGCAGTGGAGCAGGCACGTAGCGTTAAACCTATAGAGTCTGCACACTGCAGGGCTACAGTGTAGCATCTCGCATGTCACTGACAGTCGCTGGTGTATAGAGGACACGTGACAAATGAGTCTCGGATGACGAGTCTGCCTCGTCACAGTTGATCACAGACGAGTCTGTAGTCGTTGCTGTTACCACGACATCTCTCTGCACACCGTCGTGCAGTCAAACTGCTCCTGTAATAGGCTATTACAGCCTAGTTGACCTTCCGTCCAGTTCGATTCAGTTTGCTCGCTTAGTACATGGCTACAGTATCTATATTCCAGTATAGTCTCCACTCGTACGATATAGCCACTGCGGATGTCGCACATCACTCGAAGTTGTCGTTGCTGTTGCCGGGACATGTGCGCACCGCCGTGCCGCTGCGGTCAAAATGGCTCCCTCGAAACAATTCAGAATTTCGTCCACGTGTAGGCCTACTTTCTATCGCTGTCACCATGGGCATATGCAGCCTGCTGACAATATGACTATTGGCGCAAATGTATGAATCGTATAAATTGTATTTTCCATTTCCAGTATACTACCGGTAGTCACTATAGTTGCAGTGCAGTCCCACAGTACTGTCCTGCGTGGCAGTTCTGTTCGTTATACTATCGTATTTTATGTCACTTTCGCAGCGGTCTGTCTACGACTGTAATAAAAGAATAGTGTACTGTATTGCAGTTTCTGCCAGTATAACAAACATATTGTGCGCGTTGTAATTTTTTTCATTTTCTTTTCGTTCTTTAGAATCTATACTTCGCCTCCTAATCAATCAACCCCGGGGGTTTTGAGAGGAAAGAAAAATGGAAAGCAAGATGGGGAGAAATCGTAAAGAGAATCGTTTCATTGCAGTAGTTATGGAGATAGACATCGGCGACTGTTAGGGCCGCTGCTGCTTCGGTATTATTAAAATAGTGAAAAACGGACCATTTTTTTTTCAATTTTTTTGCGCATAATTTATAGCTGCATGTTGTCGGCTAGATAAGGGATTCGTATATACATTATTTTTGTTTATCACATTAAGTTAACAATGAGTACACGTACGTAAGTGAACGAACGGTACTGACTTTGGCAGTTGGCGTTGATTTATCGCTCATCCACGTGGACGTCGTTCACATCGAGACAGTCCGGCGCACTACGACGCTTAATCCAGTGTTCTTACGTTCACTCACTGGCATCATCATCATCATCATCAAAGCGATGAGATTAACGTGGTATAAGTGCAAAAGTACTGCAAGACCACGTTACAATATACGAGGTAGAAACACAAGAGCTAAAAATAAAAACAAAAAATAAATGAAAAAAGTTAAAAAAAAACGATAAAACAGTAGTCACGAGTCGACATTTTCATATGATCGACGAAATAAAAATGTTTTCAGTTTGTGCCGAAAAGTCAACAGAGATGTTGCAGTGGTGATGTCGTCACGACGTCTGGCAGTGAGTTCCACAGCCTGGCGCCAATGACAGGAAAAGCCCGGTCGCCAAGTGTGGAGTGTCGTGTAGCAGGGACAATTAAAGCTGCAGTAGACGCCGAGCGTAGTCTTTGTCTTGGACGGAGGTCGGACACTGTCGTAAATTCGCTGGCACGTCACAATGCTGTAGATCTATTGTACACAAAGCACGCTGTACAACAAACCCTCGACAAGTCGAAGTGACTGGAACCTGTGCTTAATCCTATGTTCTTACAATGCATCCATCGCATTCACTCACTCAGCCTCATCAACAGTGTTAACGGTCGGACACTGTAACACCTGATGCCCGTTAACGACCGCATTAGAGAGGCGTCTTTTTAACAGAATGTACCCTGTAAATTTACGTCTTACTTACTAACTTACTTACGCGTTAGATTTACTCTGCGAGCGCCAGACTTAAGGCTACGTTCACATAGCACGAGTGCGAGTACGAGTCCGGGTTTCCGTTTACGGGTTGTCTGTCACTCGTACAAGCTTCACCCGCACGAGTGGAGCGTTCGTGGTCACTTGTACAAGCACATAACTCAACGCTGTCTATTGACAGTCTCCAGTAAAATCGAATCAAGTGAATGCTTTGCGAAAAAGTAACAATATTCTACTAGGCCTACATCGTTAATAATTTTACTAATGATGCAGCCCTAATAATGAACAATTTAACAGTGACATAATTTACGGCGTCACACATGCGTCATGGCCTGTATAAATTACATTAATACAAATTTTGTGTTGTTCACTTCATACGGGTTGGATAAAAACACGACCTGCACAGAAACTGCTCGTACGAGTGAAATTCACAGGCAACCCGTACAGAACGTACAGAACTCGTATCAGTGTGAACGGCCGCCATTGAAATACATGCAAACTCGTGTTTCTTGGAACCCGTACTGTAGGCCTACGGGTACTCGGACTCGCACTCGTGTCTATGTGAACGCACACTGGCAATGGGCAGTTGGCACGCAGAGAATCTGCAACGAGGCCACATATTGCTCGGAAGGTAATCAAGTTACGCGACTAATTAGCTTAGGATGTTTTTTCGCTCCTCCTGGCCCAACATCGCCTGCCTAGTTCCCGGGGGACGGCCGCAAATTTCGACCGGAATACGTCACCTGCTGCGTAATTCAGTTACTTGGCGCGTCACGTGACCCGCAAGCAGGGTCGTAAACGTAAACAACATCGCGCGGCGTGCGCTGCGACGGCAGAACGCTTTTTACTCTGATTAGCTGCACGGGTTTGACGTACAACAAACAGCTAAGCGTGGGATTCTAGAGGTCGATTTATCCTGCTTAAGCGCTGCTCACAAGATCTATAGGTTGAACAGTGCAGACTGAATGTTAAGTTCACTCTCTCCTCGCTGGTAAAACTGGTCGCGCAGTTTGAAGCTTTTGCTCGGACGGTTCCAAGACAAACCAACCAAACTGATGATTGTGTCCTTTTCAACTGGCAACAGTGAGTACATACATGCAGATTGCTGCTTTTGAGCGCTGCAGTGTCTTATTTAACGACGTATGCGTATTTAAACACGATATAACCGCTCAAGTATGGCGGCGTGAAGCATATTTTACATCACAGTCGAGAACTGCTGTAGACAGAACAGCAGACGCAACTGATAGTTCTGACTGTAACTTCAACTCTAGAGAACGTTTTGTCCTAAATATGGGTTTGAACCCAATCCACTTCATGAATATGCACCATAGCCTACCCACATGTTCGGTTATTAAAAAGTTGACACAAATGATATCTGTCAAAATGGCGGAAAAGCAAATAAGAATTAGCACGTAGATTTTTAATAAATGCTAAAACAAAAAAAAAACAACAGAACGCAAATATAGGAACAAATAGCAGCAAGAACAGTGCAGACTTAAATGTACTTTAATCGCCTAAATTTCGTGGTTCCAGCTTATACCTCTTGTAGTATGTTCAGCAGTCAGTGGACGTGAAGTATTGGCGGGTGTTAGCGCGATGAAAGAGACAAGACAACCAATAACAACAACAGGAAGAGAAAGGTCGAAAAAATAAAATACGACTTGAGGGCGGACGTGAATGACAGACACACACGCGTGTAGACAGTGACACAGGGCAGCACAGACAGACAGACGGACAGACAGACAAACCAACATACAGACAGCCACACAAAAAGACAAACACCCCAATAAGAGGTTGCAGTCACTAATTCTGTGAGGTATACTGTTTAAGACACGTACAGACAGACAGACAGACGGACAGCCGGACGGACAGGCACGTGAGACTCGTAACACGGCTGATGTGCTGAGTCGACACGGTGAACTAATATGCAGTTAGTACGTGGTCAAATCACGCCCATGGCACTCACTGTACGAACGACTCCCGCAGTGATCCGTCCCCCTCTCCACACGCAATACCGTCAATCCTGCATCATCATCATCATCATCATCATTGTTGTCAGTGTCGTAATAGTCGTTGTTGTAGTAGTAGATGTCGTAGTCGTCGCTGTTGTGATTTCACGGTTGTCGTCGTCGTCGTCGTTGCAATGATGCATGCAGTCGAGTACTCTTAGTTCGAGTCCGAGTGTTAAAAATAAGTACTTAAGTCCACTGCCGGACTCTAGTGCTACATGACAGCAAACACAAATACACAAAACACAGCCAAACTACGCAATAATTTATCCAATAGATAGAACAAAAACAAAGAACGACAGAATTATTACACTTACTTTCAATTTATTACGACTACGAGTCCAGTCGGTTCGAGTCCTAGTCCTGAAAATAAGGACATGAGTCCATTGCCGGACTCTAGTCGTAGGTCGTCATTATCATCATCATTATCACATCACCGCCTGAAGCTAGTTTCGTGTCACCGTGTGTATCAGCTAAAACGTCGTCAGATCGATTTCTTTCACGGCGTCGCATCGCGCCATATTGTGTACGCGGTGCGTCGATAAAACGGCCACGTTTCTAACGTTTGCGAACTTTCTAAAACATTTTTCGCATCATCGCGCTTTCCAACTCGTGAAAATATTTCCGTAACGTTTACTACATCGCAAAGTGCGACGGGCTTTGTATTGTTAGCGTACGCTATCATAATGACGTTTGCGCCGGAAAAAATGATAGACAAGCTGCCCGTTTAAACAATAAATCCATAAAACTTTTTTGCATCTATCTAACTTCGTCACTAATTTTCAGTCGTGAAACTGGAACCAGAAATGCGAACGAATTTGTCCCGTAAGCTTCATTTTCATCGAAGAGGACTTTGCGGGCGAAGGCGGCAATGTGCGCCTCGTAATTCGATTGGGCCCAGGAATAGATAGTGATGCATGATGTATGAATGGGAATCACTCGGTGGAGATTTGACGGAATGACGCGCACGGAGACTGTCAGTCGGACAGACAGACAAGCACGTACACAGGCCGCAGGCTACTCGCTGAGGCTCCACGCATTTAAACGAAAACACGTCTTTAAGTGTGTGCGAATGACTATGATACGACAGTTGTACGCTAACAGCAGTGGCGTTTCTAGCCTGATTATTTTTTTTTGGGGGGGGAGGGGGTCACGGCCCCACGGCGAGCGCTGTGCGCGAGCCTATAA
>Ga0209052_1000312_pt1 | contig 14746 bp, 16 predicted proteins | sample WorMetHEROISLAND_2_FD_187409 | JGI IMG/M metagenome (GOLD analysis project Ga0209052, IMG submission 187409) | Marine gutless worms symbiont microbial communities from Max Planck institute for Marine Microbiology, Germany - Olavius sp. 4 HERON... | ecosystem: Host-associated > Annelida >...
CCACGTTCTTGTTTCAGAGGCTGTCCGTGGCTCTGCAAAGGGGAAATGCGGTCTCATTCTTAGGCACTTTTCCGTCCGAGTAGTCCGCCGTTGCAGTCATTTACACATTGTTTAGTTTCCTACCCTTAAAAAAAAAAGAAAAAAAGTAATAATAATAATAATAATAATAACACCGACAATTTCTAACGTGCCGTAACATGGCAAAACAATTACAAGGGCGTGTCTATGGGACACAGTGTACTGCAGATTTGTAGCCAACAGTGATACGCTATAATTCATCTACAACTTAAAAAACACACCTAAATAATTACAAAGTATAAAGTCATCATCAAATTTATTGTAGATCAACGAAATATATTTACTTACCTCCTGTTTCACTTCCTCGACTTTTTCCATATGTTTGGCAAGAATGTGTTTGCGCACAAACTCCGGGCCTTTGAACTTCTTGCCACTCAATGGACACAACCACTTGTCCTTCGCCAACTCCTGCGTGTTTGCCGTGATGAACTTTTCCACTTCCGTGATCGACACTCAGTCAAGAATATTAACTTATGTAACTGCCATTAAATCAATCAACATCAGAGAACTTGTCAATACATGTAAATACATCATTAACTGAACAGACTTGGATTGCACAACCGTGCAGCAGACACATAGTCCCAAAGATCCAATGTAGGGCAGATATTGAACTAGTCACCAAATCTACTAATATTTCATCACATCAGATATTACAACAACAACGTTTATTTTCACTGATCATTACTTTTGTCTGATACATGAAGTTTTTTCTCTAAGCTGTTATCCTCCGGTGCTATATGATAATCACAAAGATTTATCATATCCATAGTGAGAAATATTCCGTTTCATAATACCGTAAATTATTAGATGTCATTTCTCACAAATTTAAACCAATGCAAAAATGTACCACATATTCCAAATGTACTAAGCACAGTATACAGAATTTGCTAGAACAATAAGGATATTCATTCGGTAGTTTCTTGCCCAGTCGTACAATTTCGGCATCATCAAGCACAATTTTTGTGTTCATAAACGGTAGAATCCTTCGTTCAAAGCTTGACGTCCACTCGTTCACTGCAACAATTATGATCAGCACATGCATTCAGTTTCCCACCACCACCTTATGTTATTTTATTGGCTATGGTTTTACCACTATTCCACTACTGACATGACTCATTCACCGCAACAAATACATAGATGTTTATTTTCATCTATAGTGTTAAGGTGCAAATAATATTAGAGTTATTGTTTGTTCATGATGGTCATTTTACATTTAATAACTTTATTTCTATTACTATGTCTGATGTGATTAGCTTGGCTGACAGTATCTATCTGTACTGGTTAAGTTGTGAACGTGCTTACAGGTTGTTTGCACTTTGCATATGATTTCATACTAAATATGCACATACAAAAATAGCCAACTGTATATTAAGTTAGTTTTACAGGATAATGCTCATTGTGTTCCAATGTTATGGTCACAAAAGAGAAACAACAGCCATAATAACCTGGCACAGAACATTAAACAATGAATAAACTTAAAACGACATCCATGAACTGCATACTGATGCTACAATGGCCTGTTTCCTGTACTTGCCTTCAGTCTGTGTCATCTGTCCCGTAGGTACAGATCCCCGGCAGTGAACAATGCCACAGCGATGTGGCATTTCATTCTCATTAGCATACTCCATTGTGCTGTAGTAATCAAACGAATGCACAATGCGCAGGTAAAAGAGCATCTTGTCCAGTACCTTCAGAAACAAACCAAGCCATCGACCGATCTATATTACTATATCACAGAAACAAAATGCAATGGTACATAAACTATCTGACATGAAGAATATATCGCAGCAATCACTTTGGCTACTATGTTGCAAAAAATAATGTCAAAGATTCCGCTACTGGAGATGAATATTAGACAGTTAGAACGCGAATAACAGTACTAACAGGACATGGAGGCACTGTATGCCTCCACCTGATTTGATCAGAAAAATAATCAATTAGTTATCTTCTGTCCCTAGATGCACTATTGACAAAAATTTGTGAAACCCATCTGAGCATATTACAGATATCACCATCACCATACCAACACTGTCAACCAGATATTCCACAATGCTCTTCAGACCTGGAGTTTGAGAAGCACAGCCAAAGCTCTGTACACGTCAGTGAACAAAGCCCGACAAAATATGCCACGTCACAAATGGGCAAACCCAAACAAACAAACACGGACAAATGACATGAAAACACATTGTGTGGTGGAAGCATAAAAATCACAGCAGCATGTGCGCAAAGCAACCCCACACACGAACAACAAGCTATCAGTGAAATTTACACAAACCTTCAGAAGGACTTCGTCTTGGTCAATAAAAACTTCCGGAATGGCATCTTGTTTGTCATCATCCAGTTTCTGGCCTGAAAAGCATAAAACAAAGTGTCAGTTAACACAGCTACAACCTGCCATGGAAATATCTTACAAACATTATTGTGTTATAAACACAAGATAATACAAGCCATTACTATGTGGCAAATGAAATCCAGGAGAAAAATAATTAATTTCAGCTCAAGTAACAAAGAAAGTGTGAGTGCATGCCAAGCAATAAAATTTGCAACATATGTACAATGTACATAATAGCAACATCTTCAACAAACAATAACGGCTGTAAAATAACATTAAATTACATGCATAAACCCACAGACTCTAAACATTATGAATCACTGCTGGGTAATACATCGAATCAAAAAAAAATGGCAGACTACCGAGCAAAGCTTCCTCTTCATAGCTCCCTTCGTCAACCAGGTATTCCGTGATGTTCCTCAGAACCGGATTTCGAGAAGCAAAGCCAAAGCCCTGTACACATCAGTATATAAAAACCCAATAAAACTTGGTGAAATATGCATTACAACATGCTACATTAATTTACATTCACTTTACGTCCGATATTAATCGGTGCACTGGTGTACAACAAATCAGCATATCAAACCTCTTAATGCGGCAAAACTGAACTGAAACGAAGCTCATGTAATTAAACAAAAATGACACCAAAGCTGCACACACATGGATATTTTTATTCACTCTACAGATACTTAATTGTGTATACCGATACAATGCAAAATTTACGATGACAGGAACATCAGACGCTGTACACAGCATCTATTTACCTCCTTCTCCTTATCCTTCTTCTCATCAGTCTGATCACGCCACAGCTTCCATCGGTCGTCCAGCATCTGAATCAGCTTAGCGGCAAGTTTGACGTCGTGCTTCGTGACTGGCCGGTGAACTGTCAAGCCACTCACTGAACGCACTCGCTGCTGCAGTTCACGGTTTACAATGGCGCCGATGTCACAGTCACGCAGCTGTGTCACAGAATCCAACACATATATCTCACAACTTTGTGTATGTCCTGACCAGTGAAGTTCAAAGTCACGTGACACAAAAAGTAGGTTAAATGTCAAAAATCTGGACCTGATAAAATCGATAATATACAATACCTTGGTCGGGTCATATGGCATACCATCGTGCATCACTCATCAAATTCTACCTATATACCAAATTTAATTGAAATTGGAAAAACTTTTTGTGGATCAATGTAGATACAAATGAATGGGCAAAGACTGGCTTTATTAGATCGACTAAGTCGAGGAGTTGACCGGGTAATATGTGGTAAACATCATAAGATATGAACAGGTATCGAGCAAGAAGAAAAACAAAAAAAATGCAACTGCAATAACAGACACTTAAAGTAAAATGCTCTTTATCTATCAGTCATTGTACAATCATTGACATAAAATGCCCTGGCTTTATAACTGTTCATTGTTTCATTCATTAGTTATGTTACTTGAAAAAATAACTACCAACACAATTTCTGCTTTGTTTGCAACTGCAAGATAAAAGAAACAACAGTTAACATTTCATGTTCTTTAAAAATACATTAGCAAAACAGCCACAGTATCAATTCAGCATAAATTAATGAAAATAACTTTCTGCATATCGTAAAGCATGCTATAAAGCAAAAAAGTTCGTACCTTGATATTGTTGAGATTCCAGCAGATTTCTTTGATGTTAACGGTATGGTCAAATGTTAACCAGCCGCGACGTGTGAAACGACGGTCCGGCAGCGGGTCTTGCAGAAACACACGCAGAAATCCCGGATAACGATGACACACCTGTTCCCACAGGTATATGCACTATTTGTATAATATGACACACTTGTCTAATGCACAACGCAGATCATTTTTTGCATTTGAAACCATGTTTTGCTTAAATTATGACAAAACATTTTATTCAAAATGCAACCATCAATACTTGAAATGAAAGTGAGCAACTATATATCACAAAACAAAACCACTAACTACAAGTATAACGGTGAAACATTCTCAAACACTAACAATCCAACATGGAAGTTATCCATTAAGAACTTTTATTGTGCCTACTGACTCACATTATAAACTGCTTTACTTTAATTAGCCGTTCTGTACATGGTTCAATATCTCTTAACAAATTCTTGGCCACATCTCGATGCCAAACAGGATATAATAAACATAACAAGTCAGCAATTATGTCTTTAAATGAAAGGAAAAACATTGACCTCTTCAATTTCCTGCCTGGTGATCAATGCGGGCAAGTTGCGGAGGAAGATGGACTGAGTCTTGTGCAGTGCACGCGGCTGTGGCTCCAGTCTTTCTACGCCGTTGTTTTCACCCTCCTGTGTGTTCACATCTTTCTCACTGTCGACTTTGTCATTCGCTGCAACAACAAGGACAAATCTCATCAGAAACTGTTACAACATACGGACACCACATACAGAACAAAGTCCACAATTACTAAGTCTTTTCAACACTAAATTTATCAGTGTTTCAGTTATTTATGTGACATGCAGAAAACACAGACCAAACACGAGAAAAACATCACGCAACAAAAAAAAAATAAATACAGACATAATTTCTTTGATGAATCATCTGCTTCACCATTACAGTCAGCTTTTGAGGCCACTGCACCATCTTCTGAAAAAAAAATTATACATGCAGACTAAGCGAAAATATTCCAGCATTCAATTCTACTGAGCAGAATGATCAATTGGGATCTGTATCAACTATCAATGCCCTATTTAATTATACTAAAAAATCTTTACACAGGCACATGAATGAAATCAAGAAAAGACGAAAAATACTCATATTAACTAAAAATTGTGTGCTACAGCCAACAAAATAACTCCATAATGTCATATATAACACACTTGAGTATACAACAGAGCATGGCAAAACACAAGGCATGTGCATTTGTCTCAGAATCAAACTGCTCACTGTTGACGGCTGTAGTATCTTCTTCATCCGTGTCCGACACTGACCCAGTCTCAGACTCCGAACCACTTCCAGACTTCTTCCTAGCTCGTTTCTTCGTCTGTGACAAACAAGCCTCGCAATCAAACGTCTCGGTTGTTGAACGAACATTAACACATTATTACATTGTCAATACAACACTGACGTACACGTACAGTAATGACATAGCATGGCGCCCAAACGGCGGCACCCAAATGTCCCCATGCCCTACTGATGAGTGGCCACCGGTGACATGCAAATGTCATGTACCCAATAAATACGCAAAACACCAGTAAATTTCATTTTTGTGATCTTTAACTTCTGTATAATCTTGATAGAAATAATGGTAATAAATATGTATATGCATCATAATATCAGCTATTCAAACTTGTTTCATACAACAGCGGTGATACGTATATCCAAATATATAAAACAAACCATGATTATTTTTGCATCGATACTATTGCATGTAATGCAACTGTCAATTCAAAACCAAATTATTTTGACGATGCAGGCTAAATGTTAATTAACTTCTTGCCTTCCTAGTGCCAGTGTATTTGTTCTGTGTGCCACAGCAGCCAATGTTATTCTGGTGCTGACAAGACTGGTATGACACCATCACGGTGGTGGGTGCAAAAGAGACATTATACATGCAACATGTCCGCAGGTCACCGGCTGCAGGGATGGAAGGATCATGGACTCATCATGACAGTGTCATGAGACCACAAAAGTAATAAATCGCTGATGTTAATTACATAACAACAGCACGTCCCTTCACGAAGTGTTTCATAGTTTCAAACTTTCAGTGTCACGAGTGCCCGAAAATTCCACTACTGGTATTTGATCGTGAACTGGTTAATACACATTCAACTATCAAAAATGGGGAAAAATTCAAAAGTAGCACTTGCTCTTTCACAGGCTGTTGTGTCTGCAATCTCCATCGGGCTTCTGTGACTTCTGAGGATAACACCGAATATCAAATAAAAATATATGTAAAAAAACAAAAGTAACATAATTAATACCTCTTGCATTTGGTCTTTCACAGGCTGCTGTGAGTCTACATCAGGCTTCTGCGACTCCTGGAAAAAACACTAAATACCGAATTAAAATTATAGTTCCATAACTCTAATTACAACTAATTTCTACGGAAACCTATAGCCAACACATATTCATAAAAAATGAGCAAAACACCAAAATAATACAATTTGAAACAAGTGACATTTGACACACTAGCAAAGCAAAGCAGATACATAGAAGTATGCTTGATAAGGATTTTCTAACATGCACTTAGACTACACACTGAAGCATTACTGAAACATTCAAATTTTATTTTATTACTTTTGTTACTCATTTTTCATTGTTGCTGCCATTTTAAGGTTCCGGTTTACTTCCGCCATGTATGCGTTGATTACTACTGACTTTGTCTTTTTAAATATAATGTCCATAGCATATACTGTGCACTGCATATGTAGTACTTAGTAGTGTATGCTGGTAAATAATCAAATGTGATTTTGAAAGAATCCATAAAGCCGACAATTCCGCGACATTAGACTTATCTATTTTCTTCTTAACAAGCAGTACTTTAAAATTCAACCATAAAAGTAATATTCAAATAATACACATTTGTCTTTTGGATATGCAAATAATTCAAAAGTGATCCTTAATGCTGAATACGTGCTTGCAAAAATCAAATCATGTTTAAGGGCCTGACCTCTATTGATGGTGATGCCTTGCCAGCATCGTTGACTGGCCGACTTTGAGCTTCGGTTTTATCAAAGGAAATGTGCACCGGATTCCTCACTCCCACTTCATTACTGACAACACAACAATTTCCTCGACATCAGTTAATCCTGCTTAACTAAATGTGCAAAATATCCTAGTCAAACACATCTAGTAAATATTTGCTCGACCCAAAATGAATACCAAATTATGCAATTAAATCAAAGTCATCATTTCATATAATCAAAAACAATTGTGGAAATCGGTCTAGTTTCACACAAACTGGCAAGTGATGAAAACAGACAGATAAACAGTCTGGAGCTTCAGCCGAAAAAGGACGACATCGATAAACAGAGAAACACTAACTCACATGAACTATGCAAGTTATACAAGAATCGGAAACAAAACAACACAACAGAAGTGAACTGAAATTTGAAGTACATTCTAAAACCAGCTGAGCTAGCTAACCTGTTTATTTGCTGTTGCCCTTCTGCTGCTGGATTTAATGTTTGCAGATCAAACTCTGTCCCACCTTCCAACAGAATCACGGCTACACAAATGCACATGCCACTAGAACTGTCAGTATAAAAAGCACACATCCTCCACAAACAATGATATCAACTACGTCAAAATATGCCTGCACCACTGTCATGCAGTAAATGGCAAACGACATGACACTGCATAATCAGACACCAAAAACTAAATTACACATTTCAGAATAGGTCTACATAGAACAAGCATGCCATTGTCACACTCCAAAATAGTAATCAGTAATTATTGACTACATAACAAGGTACAATAAAATTATGTTAAACTAGCAACATATGTTGGCCAGTGCTAACATATTACAGTATTTAGCCATCCACCTCAGCTTTGACCTTTTCAAGCTAAAAAATGGCACACGGGTTACTCATGACCTGGGGAATGATCACACCAATTTTGTGTTTTTCTGCACCTTTTTATTATTGAGTTAGAAGCACATACAGGACAGACAGAAACGGACAGACAGAGAGGCAGCAGATTGGCAAGACCCATAATGCAGCATATTAGGACATCATCATCATCATCATTATTCGGCATGCACCATCAGTGCGTAGCTCCACTTGCGGCTTATGCAGGGCCATTTCGATAGCATCCTCATAGGTGAGGTTGTGCAGAGATAGGCCGTTCTTCAGAGTGGCCATCCAAGAGGAGTGGGGTCGTCCAACTGGCCTTCTCCAATCACTCTGGGGAACTGCAGTCAGAATTCTCCTGGCGTCGGCTGACTCATCCATTCTGATCAGGCGTCCAAACAGCATGAGTCTTCTTTTCTGTATGATCGAAGTAAGGAGAGGTTGTTCGGTTATACGCCGCACTTCCCAGTTAGAAACGCGGTGGTATGGTGGATCCTCCTCAGGCACCACTGATCCAGAGCATCAATCTTTCTGACATCTTATTAGGACACGCGAATGATAAATGCAAAAATAAAGCAACACATAAACAAACATTTCATGAACATTTAAACACTCGACTTGAGATAACCGAAGAAATGGCACATTGGCCAGTCACTGAGGATTAAAGTTGTACCTTCTGCCGAAAAATAACATTTCAGAATTTTTCCAGGAATTTTCGGAAATTTCCACAAAACGTTAGTAATTAACCAAATAGCAAAGCCATATGGCATCCATATGAACACCATACGCATGAGATGGAGAGATTCCCATATGGGTTTCATATGTGGAATCAATATGACATTTGCTATGCATAATCCAGATGCCATGCCATATCTAACTTGCAATAATGAATAACGTCAGAAACATTTTAAAGTTTTTGTAGTTCTTTTCACCTGGACAATGATCGGAACCTTAGAAATTTATTTTCCCGGTAATGTTGGGAAAAATTCCAGCAGAAATTTCCCAACTCACAACCCAACTGACAAGTGTGCAATACCTGCATCAAGCAAGCCAACGACGTCATTGGTCCGAGTGACATCCAGCGACACTGACGTCACACGATTCAACTCCAGCAGTTTGCCGAACACTTCACAGCGTTTCTGCAGTGCTGCTCTCGCCTCCTCACGACGTTTATTAAACTCCTCCGGATGATATTTCAACCGGAACCTAAATTTCCAAAAATTACACAGAGTGACATTCACACTATATGTTACAGGGTATGACACATTTTCATTCCATGTGTAGAGGCAGAACATCGATCAGCTTGTCAATTGCTGTCCACCTTCCTTACAAGTGCTAATAAATTAGGAGTATAAAACAATACAAAATTGAGAACCCATATAACCACTTCAATGGCCATTTCTGATTTACAAATATAGCAGTTATATGGAAGACAGACATTTGGACATGCCAGTGCATCTACTTGGAATTAGCGATGCTAACGAGACTTGCAAGAATCGAGACTCAAGTAAAATTCTCACTCTCGAGAATTATATTTCCCACCTGTCGAGAATTCTGAGAATCTGAATAGGCCCTAAGATGCAGCAAACAGCTTCTAGCATTCACCAGTGAGTAGCAATGGTCGACGGTTGACGAGTAAGTTGATGGGTAATTAAGTTGGGTGAGGGGAGGTAGACTACCACCACAGAGCAAGAGCGCAGTCGCGCTGGGTGTCAATCGTGGTTGGTTTTCAAAGCAGATGTTCCGGATTGATCCGAGCTCAGATAAGCTGCCAATGCTTGCTATGAAGACTGCTCGCTGAGAGCATCCACCTTCACCAGCCTAGAATATCTGCTCATGTTTCTTAGCTTCAGTATCTGAGTATCTCGGTCAGTGCTGATAGAGCCTACTAAGTTGCATGCTGCCTCTCTAATAAATATACCATTTGCGTTTGATAGTCAATTAGTCACTAGTGACTTATGGCTCAAATGTCTGCCATGTGAATGCATATGAACAGATTCAGCAGCATGAAATCATTCATGTAGCATAGCAAAATTATTTCCAAAATAAAATATGCTTTTCAGCTGAGATATATGAGTAAATCTCAAATTACCATTCCTTGTCCTTGTGTTGTACAAAGAACTCGTTTATCTGCTGCTTCCGAAACTCCACTTTGTAGTCACCAAACTTCTTGATAGCCTCCTCGTCCGTGATATTGTCGTCTTGTGAACTGAGGAACTGTTTGAACGTCATCATCGCTGGCTGCGTTGGATTCTCCGTCTCATTGGCAACACTGAACAAGCACAAAGCACAGTGTCAGCTAAGTCAGCAGCAATACATGACAAATACATCCAAAATTATGCAAACTAACTACAACACAGGTACAGGCTTTAATCGCTAACTGCAGCCATATGTACAAATAGCCAGTAAAACGTACAGTACATATGTACGATGTACGTAGATTCTGACAAAATACTATGACATTAATGGAATCTATTGCAGCATGACTGTGTGATGATTCATTATCTAAGCTGCAACTGTGCAAAAAAACTATGCGCATATAATCACATGTAGTTTAATTCAACACTACATGTGACATTTTACCAGTTTTGCTACGGTTGGGAAAGTAACCAAGCTCAGAGCATAAGGAAAGCAAACTGATTATCTTCCACAACAACGCTGCATCTATACCGAACTAACTAATGCATGTATTCAACTAGTAATCATCATCTGATTGATGGTTGTCATTATAGAGATGTCTAACACAGCCTAAATAATATTCAATGCAGTTTCTAGGACCAGGAGAGATGTCAGATGAGTATGTCATTGTCCAGATATAACAGAGGGAACAGAAAAGTGTTGTGATGCTGCCTGAAGACCGACAGTGATGAATGATGAATGATGCAGTGGTGATGTTCAGTGGGAGGTAATTCTATAGGTCAGCACCGTATATCAGGAATACCAATAATTAAGTAATAATTAACTAAGAAATTAAGTACACTTATGTATAATAATGTTTTAAAAACTGAAGTGCTTCTTGCCTCTTATTTGCAGAATCACCGGCAGCAGACATCCAAGCAGGTGGTGGGAGAGCACCAGGCACTGGTGGTGGCGGAAGTCCTCCGTATGGAACATCATAGTGTGGAAAACCTCCGTCATCCCTGAGCAGTTGCAACATTTGAATATCAGTAGAGCTGAATGAATTAATGATTAATCATGTGATTTATGAATAAAAGTTGTTTAACAATTAGTAGAATTGTAATCATTAAATTTGTGATCAACATATCGTCACTGACAGAGCATTATAAAGTAGATAAGATGACAAACAGATAAATGATGATCACTTTTCCAGAGAACACGAACATCTTCATCTGTCTACAAGACTGGATAAAAGAAATACATACAGATTGTGTCTCAATGCATTTGTGAGAGCTGATAGCTGAATATTCTTACAAAGCTGCTAGACACAAACGTGCATTTTCTAGCACAATCACCACTGATGGTTTTTTTATCAAAATTAATGATTAATTAATCGTCAATTTTTTTAACTATTAAGTTTTTTGTAATCATTGCCTGCTCTACATTTTAGACAATTCTAAGTGAAAACCAGCAAATATATTGATGGCCAAAACTTAGCAGCTTACTTATTTTCACTCTACGATGTATTTAAGGAACTGTGGTGAAATATTTCTTGCTGTGCGGTCCAGTTATCTCCGATTCGATAATGATCAGTCACATCAGAAGAAAAGTAACTAAAAATTGTGGAATGTAACTAATGTGTCTATTATCACCAGTCTCTGCGCATCCGTTTCATCTGTGGAGGACTACCGTCATGTCGAACTGGGCTAAACTTCTCACGGCGGCCTCGGTCCATCTCGCGATAACCATCACGCCTGTCTCGGCCTCTGTTAAACATAACACATACACACCAGAATCAATACCAGTGCTGTCTTCCACAATCAATTCATCACAACAGAAAAATACACATACACTAACTATTTCAATGTGCTTTCGTTAAACTAATAAACATAGCAATTTATCTTTTTATTGTTGATCATTATAAGTTCATTTCAGTTTCACTTTATTCAATTTTTTCGTTTAATTTATTTATATTTGAGCAATGAGCATCAAAATAATACAAATTCAAAAATCACAATACCTTGCTCAGTAACAAAATGCACTCCCACGAGTTAAACCAAACAAGACAAAATGTAAAATAACGTATAATCTGATTATGATAACAATATGTAACTACAGCAAATGCTTACAAACAAAATGATATGAACCGTACAATGTTTACCGGTATGTTAGTCGCAGAGTTCCAGACCGCAGAAGTGCTACAGCTGTATGCTTACTGCACAGACAATACTAACACGGAAACTAACAAAATGTCAATATGTCCCATTCGCACTCAAAATTACAGCACCTGTCTTCCCAGGGTTCACGGCCTCTCCGATCGTCACCACGTCGGTCGTAATCATTACGCTCCGGGCGAAACTTCTCACGCATGTTACGCTTGTCCAGTTCTTCGTCACTGTCGGCCATTGTCTACGCAGCAAACAGGCACGCACGTATTGTGACAGACCTATAATACAATCACAAACAACATTTTTTTTGCTTTTATGCTGTCAGTTTGTTGTTACATATGACAGAACTATTTGTGAATGCTAGCATATTTTACCACAAATTAACAGATTAACACAAAATTTTGCAGATAAACACAAACTGAAGTACATCCGAATTACAGTCATATCTTGCAAACTACATACTATACAGATGATGCTATGTCCTCAACTACTTCAAATGTAGTGATGCATTCATTTGAAACGATTTCCATTTACGACGTTTTCACATGCGAGATGCTATAGTCAATACACAAGTGCATACTGAGCAACCCTTCTTAAATTGACATGGACTGGACTAACACTTTCCCCATGAGCCTAGCAGCCATATAAACTATTCATTAAACTTAACATATGCCCCAGCAGTCATTTTCTATGAACCACCTTCAGCAGCTAACATTAGCACGAACATTCACAACTTACAGCAGTTCGGTAACGTAGAGTTTCCGCATGACAATGAACCTAACATCACTGGTTAAGATTCACCATTTGCCACCGCAATATGGCATGCCTTCTGCGTTTTACACATGGTGGCGTGGATCCCAGTATTACATACTTGTTATTTACTAAGCTACGACGATGGAGCACAATGCGATGGACACCGTACAGGCATACAATACACGAAAGCGCATATCCAACGCGGCGCTTTAATAACGCCTCGATAACTCGATGTGACGACATTTTCGTACTTCGCGAGCGACAAACGTGCAGACATTTAGCGCATCGCGACCGAAAAACGAACCGCGGCCATGTTGAATACATTACCGCGACGTGTGATACACAAAAAACGACAGCAGTACGCGGGCAATTCCGACAAATGTGCAAAAGATTTACGCAGACGACTCGTGCTGACTGGTTTACTTCGTACTTTAGGTCGACGACTCGCCTCTCTCCAAATAACGGCTTTCCAACTATTCTCACAGAAACAAAAAAAAACAAATCCAGCAAAATGGCGTCAATTCCTCTGCAACGTCCGCGCGGTGGTCATTCAATCAGTAGTGGTGGTTCAATGAACGCTGCCTCTCGGAATACCACTGATTACTGGCATAAAATCCGAGTATTCTGAATTCACCTGTGCTCCCTGTGCAGTAAAAATGTCCTAGCCCATTTAACAATTGCCTCATCAATACCACACGAAACCAGTTCGAAGGCCTTCGCGAAGTCTGTTTAAAATCACATCGAATAATCGAATCGATACATCGTTTCGAACTACTATCGATTGACAGTGTCATCAATCAAGCACGTTTGTTGTACTGAACCATATCATACGTTCAGGATATTATAGAGTTTTAAAATGTTTGGTGCAGACTGCAGACTGTATATAGTTTGATAGGGAACATTATGAAATTTGAAACCCGGTTGAAGCAATTGCCCGTGTAATATTGAATATTGCCAAAATATCGCGATATCGATACGATATCGATATTTTATAAGTAAGTAAAAATCGTATGTAGCATATACCATACCGGGAGAGGAGGGATGGAGGTCGGCTGTCATATATGTAGCGTCTTTGCGTACTGCACAATTAATCCTATCTGCAGGGGTTAAGTTGCTAGTCTGGGCGACATAGATATAAGCTAAACGGCCGTAGTCGCCGCTCACTCGGGTGAATATACAGACTATAGGATAGCATACTGTAGGCCTACATGGACGGCTAAGTAGTTAAGATGGGAGTGGTTAATGTAAGGCATTTTACTGTGGCCTACATTTTAATTTTAAGCCTAGCATGGCTGAGATATACGGCTATGCCATGCGTGCCAAGCTGCGTACGCGTTTGAGTGTCATTACATGCGCTGTCCTGCGAGTCAGCTGTGTTGAACAATTACCATGCAGTATGATTGCTAGAGTGTATGATATTCTGTCTGTCAATCAATGTACTGTCTGTTGTGCTAATTTTAATGCAAATGTGGGGGCCGGATTATTATTAGTGATGGGCAATGCATGATGACGACTGACTTAGAAAAAGTAAATACACGTACACAACTTAATTGATGGATTTGTTACCTACAAAAAAGAAAATAAATAGACAACATCGACGTCGTTTCGCCGATATTGAAACGATATCGAAACGATAACGATATATCGAAATTTCGATATTTATCTTGACGATATCGATACGATACTACGTCCAGTGGCGTCGCCAGGATTTGGTGCGAGGGGGGCACAGGTCGAGGCGCCGAAGGCGCCGAGGGGGTTTAGGGT
>Ga0209052_1000313_pt1 | contig 14739 bp, 11 predicted proteins | sample WorMetHEROISLAND_2_FD_187409 | JGI IMG/M metagenome (GOLD analysis project Ga0209052, IMG submission 187409) | Marine gutless worms symbiont microbial communities from Max Planck institute for Marine Microbiology, Germany - Olavius sp. 4 HERON... | ecosystem: Host-associated > Annelida >...
AAGTACGCCCGCAACATGGAGGAAAATGTGGAGGAACGCGCTCAACAGTTGTTGGAGGAAAAACGCAAAACCGATCGATTGCTCTATCGCCTTCTGCCTGCGTGAGTCTAATGTCGTGTAACCCTCGGGCTTTGTGTCTAAAATAAGCCGTGATGTTTCTAACTATAGCCCGGAATCAAAGCCAGTTTTACCCAGAGTCAGTGGCCAAATCAATGCTGATGGTAATGCTAATACAGATGAGATTGGTACAAACTCAAAAGTATTATGCTCGGTGTCTGCGAGGCTGCCTTCACGTGTAATTGACTACAAAATGCATGTTCGTATTTAGAATGTTTTTACATTTTAGTGCGTCCTGAATCGTTTACTTTTTACGCTGTTATATTGTTTATTTTGGTGAAGCAGCCAATGACAATAGTTCAGTCGATCGTTTTGTTCTGTTGTCTTCATTGTCGTAGCATTGATTACAGTTTTAATATTCGAAAACAACCAGTGGAAACAGACTGAGTCTTTTCGATCTGTCTTTGGAAAAAAAATTTCTGAGGGCACCTATGACTGTATTATCGTTATATGAACATTTATTAATAATAAATAGATAGATAGATATGATATGTATATCGTTAGTGTATGGTCGGTATGCAAAGAAATGTGGCAGAGCAGTTGAAAGCGGGAAAATTCGTGCAGCCGGAGAACTACGACCAATCGACCATCTACTTCTCTGATATTATCGGATTTACAACGATTGCAGAGAACAGTAGTCCAATGCAGGTTATCATCCTTCTGTGTACTCGCTCTATTCTGAGCCCGATGCTAGTCCAGGACTATGGATCGAGGCTAGGATCAGCGCAGCCCCTTCAGCTTTTGTGACAGAAATATGAATTTACCTGACATTTGCTAAAAAAGGCCTATCATACGCAGAATCAACTACGAAAAAGTATTCCACTAACCGATTTCTGAAATTCTTTTACATACATATTTGGCGGTAACCATATAACAATAAAGATCCCTCAAACACCAAGTGCGTTAGGGCTGCTGCGTTACCTTGCAAAATATGAACAGGGGGTGAATAATTATACGAAGTATAATACGATATTTTCACAAACTGTAAAACCACAAGTCGCGGAATGTTGTTACCGATAACGTAATATAGCTAACGTTTTGTACAGTCTGACGTCATATGCTACACTGTTACACATACAATGTGTGTTCGCCGTCTGGCTTCTGTTAGACGTAGCTGTGTACCAGGGGCGTAGCGACGGGGGTATATATACCCCCAAATCAGTCTACCTTAAATTTTTATGTCGTTGTTTTGTCTCCTTGACCCAGGACAAATTCGATATCGTGCAATTTATACCCACCCAAATCAAATTCCTGGCTACGCCTCTGCTGTGTACATCAGTATGCGTGCTTGCATGTGCGAACACAAATTAGCACAAATTACGACGCGATTTCTTGTGCCGCAGATCGTGGACTTCCTGAATGATCTCTACTCTTGTTTCGACGACATCATATCGAAGCACGACGTCTACAAGGTTGGCGCGCTTCGTTTCGTCCTGCCGTGTTTTAAACTACCATCGGTTAAAATGTTCAAAGAGACGCCTGCTAAAGAACTGACTGAAACTGACTGAATCAAACTGTTGTCCGAGACATAGCTGCTCAAAACTGTCATTTGGTTTTATTTAGTGACAAAAAATGCTGTTCATATTAACTAGATTGAACAATTTGGAGAATGGCATCTGGCGCAGCAAAGGATAAAACGTTGGAGCAAGAACGCTTTTTTGGCACAGGAATGACGTTCAGTCAGTCGCTAATGGTGACACACGGCACATTGAACATTAGATATGGCTAGTGTGATATTCGTCGATCCTGGAGTCCAAATCGGTGAAACTTAACTTAATTCTCTTACCACAGTTGCCGCCTGTCACACGGAAGGTCTCTGGTAGTTCATGTCAGCAATGCTATGGTAGGCCTACAGCGCAAACAAGACATGCTAGTTAACAGCATTCGTGTTTCACATGGTAGTGTAGCAACGCGTTTAAGGTGTAGTGGGATTTTGAATGATAGTTTTATCGTAAGTTCTCCGCAGCGTGTGTCAGTGAAAGAATTTTGAAAATCCATTATGGTATCATGTGAGCATAAAAACAGAAATACTTGTGTGATTTAAATACTAAGTTCAGTTCAAATTATGACACAAACAAGAACTCAGAAAATAAGTGTAATAAAAATAAAATATACCTAGAACTGCACTGACTATAACTTAAACACTCCGGAAAAGGACAGATGAAAAAGAAAATGTATCTAAAAGTCAGAATGACTGTCTCAAACAATAACGGAAGAGTAGTCTTTGCTGCAAATACGGAATTAATTAAATCGGTAATCCAACGGCTTTTAAAGCAGTCTGTTGAAATTCAACCAAGCCAAGTGTTCTTAGTCTATCACTGATCTGTTTCAGGTTGAGACAACTGGAGATGCGTATATGGTTGTGAGCGGTGTGCCAATCCGCAACGGCCACAAGCACAGTGCCGAGGTTGCAAATGTGTCGTTAGATCTGCTCAGTGCCGTGACACACTTCAAGATACGCCACAGACCACACCAGCAGCTGCAACTGCGCATAGGTCTGATACCGTTGCAGATGCTTCTAAAACATTCATGACAGACACTTGACTTGGGGTCTCTGACTTGTTATTTGGTACGGTGTCTATTGTTTTTGAAACGGCATCAAAATAACGGTTTGCCGCCTGTGAAATAACGGGATAAGTACGAGCGAGTTTTAATTCGACTAAGAAGCTCTGCCGTTGCGAAATTCTACATCATTGGCCTGAAAGAAAACAAGTGTAACGACAGCAGACTCACCATATATAGCGTATTACATAAGATTAGCTACTTACGCTACGGGGTTTACACGTGGGCCATACTCGTAAAAATTGAATAAACAAAACAAACACAATAGAACAACTTGTTGTGTTGTATTGCAGTATGTGCGTACTTTGTACAGCTCAGCGACGGATCCAGGATTTGGCTTTGGGGAGTGTAGGGACATCTGCCTCCTAGGAAAATGCTTGGCCGGTTGTGGCTTAACTATCAGTAAAATGCAAGAGAAACAAACAGTTTCTTTTAATAAGCACTCCAATCACTTTAATTATTGAACAGTTTTGTCACAATGAGCATTTAAATCACTTGAATTACCTAACAAAAACGCGCAAGTAACCAACGTAAGAACGGAATTGCTTAATTACGGTTAGATGCATATGCGAATCAGTTTAAGCGTAATCACTGTAATCACTATACGAATTCAGATCAGTTCGGCAGTTTGTCACAATGAGCACTTAAATCACTTTTATTCCTGAACAAAACGCGTAAAAACTAACATGCTGGCGGACTAGAAGCCTCACGGCATCTACTCACAGTGACGACTGTGCGTTGATTGTTGTGAACAGCGTCGACTTGTCGAGTAGACATAAGTAACATGCCTACGTCTTTGAAGTACTGTACTAATTGCGCCGGGTCAGAAGCAGAAGCTAACAATAGGCTTAATGGGCAGCTGTTCTATCGTCCATTACAAAGCGTAGCATGAAATTGGCGTGCAGTTTATTGTATTTTTGTATTTTCTTTGTACGTTTGAATGTTTTGCCATTAACACACTATTGTGGATTGAGACTATCATAATACTATCTACGGCTTTTTATTCGACATACACCTGACATATGACGGAAGGCGGGAGCAGTTGTCCGGGATTCGGCAGGAGCAGGTCGAGCGCCGACGGCGGAAGAATAGAGGCGCCGCAGGCGCCGAGAGTGTAGGAGGTGGCGTGTGGGGAGGGGTGTCCCCATCCCATTGGGAAGAGTCTGGGAATTTGTTATTTTTTGGGGTCGCCAAATGCGTATTTTGGTGCATTCTCTACCCTTTCTGTGTGCTAAATTGCTGCAGCACTGTAATATGTCTGGACCTCGAGAACGCATGGCCAGTCTGGCATTCCAGCCGGACCGTGGCGCAATCAAAGGCGCTGAGCATTATCTTTCCTGGTGGCCGGCTAGTACGCGACAAATGTAATCATTGCCAACGCCGAAACACTGAGTCACGACGACAGCGACTATCACAGCTGTCAGATGGAACGTCCGGGTCGTGAATAGTGGGGTCTGATAGCCATCGCAGAACGCGAGCCAATGAAGGGAGTCTGGGGCGGTGCTTCCAGTGGGGTCCAGGGTCAGAGCCCTGATAACGAGCGGGTCTGGGGCGAAGCATTTTAGCTTCCACAAGCGCAAGTGAGGCGCAAATTCGCCGATTTTGTGTTACGGTTGCTTCTATTTTTTCTTGATGGTCATGAGTTTGGGGGCATGGTCCTTCCCCCGGAATCCGCCGTTGATACAGCTGCTCTGCAAAATTGCCGCGCCACGTTCCTCTATCCTTAAATAGACATGGTCGACCGCGATGATTTCCAGTTGTTTTATTGCATTTAATTTTGTTTTATTGCACATGCGAGAGCCCCTTTAGCAACCGTTTTGGTCACAGCAACGCTGCGATTATTAATAATGTCACGCAGTGTCTGGATGCTGCTGCGCATCTGAATAATGCGGCGTTGTTGTGCGTGCGTTCACACGGACAGGGCTGCACACAGGTCCAGTGGTGGCGGGCGTAGTTGGCAACATCATGCCTCGCTACTGTCTGTTCGGCGACACGGTCCACATGGCAGCGCGCATGGAGTCCAGCGGACGACGTAAGCATTAACGATGCGTGTCGTTTTTACGACGATAATTCTCGGAAACAGTCGTCCAGTCATGCACGCATGCTCCTTCGATCATTCAGCGACCATCTCATAGGCCGCATTGGGCGCATTGCCCGTCCGTCTGTCCCGTGTGGGCTTGAAACTCGAACACAGCAAAGCACAGGAAAACCACGGTGTGTGCAAATGTTTCCCAGGGCAGGATTAACTTGTGCGCAAATTTTCGGTTTAAAGGTCAGAGATCAAAGGTCAACATCATCGCACGTTAAAAGTTCAAGAAATCGTGCATATCTCGCATGCATGGCGTGTTTACGTGCGGGTTGCGGCCGCCGGCTTAGGGGCGTTAGGCTGCTCCAGCGCCGACAGTAAACTAGGCCCTCGGCAACTGGACAGACAGCGGCATGCATGTCGGCATGCATCATGCGCCGACATCTTTGGTTGTCATTATCGTCTGCCGTCATCCGTGAATCATTGCGAGCGTTGATTCGTTCCACTCATCATCATCTTAGCCGACGTTGAATGTTTTCAGCGAAAAATCAATCGCATGCTTTCAGATAACGGCATAGTCGACGACGCTCAATTCATTCAACATAGGCTAAAGCACAGCGCCTTGGTGTCAGCTTGAAGCATATTTCCCCACTTTTGCCAAATATTTTGCATGCAATCACGATCTGTGTTCAACATGCGTTTGATTCTGTGAATTTTGTTACAAGATGAATGCAACGATATTATTTGAATTTATTTCACATGCAACCGCGGCGTAAGAATGCTTATTAGCTGTGTCGTTTAACAAAAGAATTATGCGGCCGTCCTAATAGGCCACGATACGGGTCTTGGCCATCCGTCTGTCTGTCTGTCCGTCCCACACGGGCTCCTAAGTTGAAAACTGAAAGGTGCAGAAAACTTATAATTGCTGTTTTCGAGGGCAGGAGTAACCGGCGTGTCAATCTTCTGCTCGAAAGGTCTAAGGTCGGGGTTGGGGTCAAAATTAGGGTTAGTGTTAGGGTTGCGCAGTTTTAGCCGGACGGCCGCACAATATGTAGGCACTGGGCTCAGTGGGCTGGCATTGTTCTCGTTACGGTTGCGTGTACTTTGTGTAAGCGCTGAGAGTTCACATTAGCGCCGCGACGTACATGGCTCTGTCTGACTTCGGCCAGTACGAGATGACACCACGCGGAACTACCAACATTAAGGTCAGTTCAGATAGGCTACTCGCGCACTCCGTCTTCTGTTATCAGCAACAGATTGATAATAAATCGATTATTCTTTTGTGTTCAAAATACTATGATTATGAAATTGTTCATTATTTTCCGAACAGTAATTATGTCATAAACATCATAGTGTCAATAAACACAACATACGTTTTGATTATGAGAAACCATAATCAAAGCTATAGTAAAAAATTGTAACTAGAAAATAAATAATAAAGTAGGGCCTATAGTTTAACAATGCACTGCAATAAGCACTAGCTGACTTTGAATGCATATGAATGTTGATTTTGTAGTAAAAGTTGGCAAAGTTTTCCATGTCGTCTTCAGTAAACATAATTCTGTCGTAGACAACTGATTTGTGTACAGATTTACTGATTGTCATAGCATTTCATTGACTAGTTTCAAGGTGAACGTTTTATTGTTTATATTTGCAAAAGCGTTTTCAATTGAACGTAAACGTTGACACGATACCCCAGCAACAACAGCTGGCCAGACGTTCAAGTTCACGTGGTTCAGCACATGGCCACCAACCAGACGAGTTTTAATCAATTTTTCTGACGAGCAAGCTTCCATATTGCTTTCACGTAATTACGTTGTGCTTGTGCGTCAACCGGAGTGACCACGTGACCTGCAGTTCAGCGCTCATTCGCCAGGTGAAGTACATCAAACGTATTTCGTCTAATGGACTAGACCGGTTCATGCTTTATGTGCGAACACGAATACGGCCGACCAGAGCATAAGGCCGTGGTTACACGCAAAGAGCTGCGAAAAATGTTTTGCAAACGTTTTGTTTCAAATTTCATGTACACGGGTTTTTTTCGGAGACGGGCTGTACTAAACGTAGTCGCTGAATTGAAAAAGTTCATAACTTCATATGCAAAAATAGAACATTTATCATATGTTGACATCGTGTGGTGCGACTGTCTCTCATGCAGTATATCTTATTTAATGTTAAGACCGTGCATGATCGAGTGAGCAAATAATATACAGCGCTGTTTTCTTTCTGTATCTATCTATTTTGCCAATGCGCCGAGGTTGTGAAGTTTGTGATGACTTTGAACTAGTGTCTGTTGATGATGTGTAAAGGGCCAAGGGCCGCTGATGACCTACTGGCTGCATGGCAAGAAGGGCTTTAACAAACCTCTGCCAGCATTCGACAAGTAATGTTTCCTTGTTTGAGTGAAATCGTTATTTTACCACTATTGGCTCATCCAGCGTGAAAACGGCTGCAGATAGACACAGACTTGCTGCTTATCATAACAAACACTGCCGACGAGCTTTCCAGTGGTACCAACATCGATGACCTTGAACGACCTTGAACCCCCAAAATTTTTAGTGAATTTTTCGCTATTTTAGGCTGCGACGCACACTGAGAGAGTGAATTTTCGCTGCAATTACTGGAGATAGACCAAGACAACCTGCGTGCGAAATTATACTGATGCTGTCCCGCGTCTCATGAGCATTAGCTCAGATTTCTTGTCTTCATGATGTTGCGTGCAAAAAAACTATTAAAACCGGCCAATATTTCACAGAGTTATTCAAAAAATAACACTGGCAGTTTTTTTTTCTGAGACACGGTGTAATATTGTAATTACTGTAGACTAGCAGAGCGTTCGCGGTGACGGATCTTTAGACATAATGATTATCTTACTGCACATTTGCTACTGAATTGTGATAAAAAATCAGACTAATATGTATACGTTTCATTGCGGTCCAGAGTGTATTATGCGAAGCATAATCAACTTTATAGACCGTGTCGAAACGTGCTTGTTTCATGACTGCGATCGACGGTGCGTTCTGCGTGGGACGTGCGTGTGATAAACAGACGTGAAACGTGGCTGGATTGAGATTATTGGCGGTTATACACCCCAGTCACCGAGGCGAGAGAGGAGGACGAAGCGGGTCATGAAATAAATCGAGTTACACAAGTTTTAGGGCCGTTTGTCGCGAACACGGTGCACGGTGATATGTGTGTATGTGTCGATGTAGGAACGAAGTGATGCGTGAAGATGCGCAGGAAGACAAGACTGTAGACGCAGCACCTCGCAATCCTCTGATGCAGACGTACGTCGACACAGAGCCAGCCATGCAGGAGGACACGGTCAGCGGGACCGGCAACACGGCCGGTGCCTGCTCTGAGACCGACGGAGGCGGGACGGGCTCCGGCATGCCCCAGGTCGCCTAGCCACGCGGACAACCTCGCATGGACTTACCACGACGAACACAGTCGTCTGACTGTCGTAGGACGCTTAGGCGTAATCGTAGCCAAATATTGAAGGGCACGTCTGTATGATATCATGTGCGGTATGACGTCACCCTGTGTACGGACACCTTGGGTGGTTTCTTAGGTGGCGGGTCTTTCGTAGTAAAGGTAGACATTAATCGAAACCGAATATCAGTTGACGAGAATATGCAACTGTTAGTGGCGTTGAAATTGCTACAGTCAAAACCATTTACACATCATCAGTCGCACAATTCTAGAGTCTGAGTTAACTGCCCAATACGTAATTAACAGCAGCAACGTGTGTAAGAAGCGTCCGTGCTAGGATACTCTTCGCCTACTGACGTCATCGGTGTTTTCCACAACTGCCCTATACCACCCAAGGTGTCCGCACCCAAGGAACAACAGAAACTTCTGCATTCCCCAGTGGGAAGCTCAAAAACACTATCTATAAAAGGCACCATGGGGTAGGCAATGAGAAGACGTATCTCTCTACTCAGCTGACGACAGGAATACAGCGGAGTGCTGTGAGCTCTGCTGCGAGGTCCGGGGCAGAAGCCTAGTCATTGCCTCGGTTCAAAACCTGTATTTTAGCCAACCTTCTCAGTTGTTATATGCAAATCTACCCCCGAAATCTGCTATGACATTGAGGGGGCACTTTCTTACTGAGTGCCTCCACGGATAAAATATTAAGGAGGCACGTGCCCCTGTGATGCCCTACGTTTACGCCTATGGTAGGATGTAGATCGCATGTTATACGTGGTAGACCCATATACACGTAGTTATTTACTGCGATAAGTGCACGTCAGAGACAAAGACTTGACTTCTGCATTAGTTAGCGACGCTAGCCACCAGACATTGAACTGGGTCACATTTTGTGACCCAGCGACCCAGTGACCCAGTTCCATGTCTGCTAGCCACTGGAGCCTGGCATCCATTCACGCAGCGAACGCGCACGTTAACGCAACGCCATTGCGTACATTTTTTTACGCAGGTGACGAAAAGTATGAATGTAAACTGTTTAGTTGATGAAAGCAATGTTGACATTGTTGACGACGTCTGAAAGTAAGCATCTGTTATACATGTATGATAGAAGACGACGCATTAAAACGGCAATGGCAGAAAACTACAGTGTTTACTATAAAAGTGGGTTTCTACAGCATAATAAAATCACTGATCTTGCGGTTTTCAACGCCATTCGTCAGAGCCGCATCATCGTATACAGTAGTTGCAAGAACCCACGACGTCTTATCGGCGCAAACATGTGGCGTTAGTGCGAAATCCTTATCTTACGTCCTTATTACTGATTTTACACCGTACTTTTATTTATGTAACTAGCTGTGAGTACGAAATGATCCCTATTGTGTGCTGGTGTACCGTAGGCTACTGTGCTCACTCAGTGGTCAGAGAATGCGATCTAACAATAGGCGCCCTTAAGAAGCGTTTCGTCATCTGTCACATCTTACGGCTTTCGTCGTCAGAGAGGTACATAAGAGGAGGGTGTTAGCGGGTTCAAGTCCCTCCCCCCACGCAGTGTTGGATTTTTTCTCCTGACAAGTCAACAAAACATCACTTGCACTGCGCATAAACGACTGGAAGATGTTGCACGAGCCCCGTGATGCATTTTGAGAGCCGTAAATACATTTGCGGCCATGGGGAGCTTACAACGCTCCCCAGACTCTCTAGGTGGATCTGGGGGAGGAGTGGAAAGGGGAGAAGGGAATGGGCTAGGGAGAGACAGGAAGGGGAGGAAAATAGAGGTCGGGAAAGTGAAGGAAGGGAAGAGGCGGGGAAGGTCAAACCCCTCGAACAAAAATTCTGGCTACAGCTTCGTCCGTCGTCGTCGTCGTGGGCGCGATTTGTTTTTGCCGACAGACGGATTAGGCAGGAATTAACTGGCGCAGGTGAGCCCAGCGTGCCGTACGAACGTTCGTTATCAACCGCGTAGATTAGTTCGCATTAGCGACGTCACCGCACGTCGCCGTATCTTCCCGCGAGATAATCCGATACGACGACGTCAATCGCTCGTGCGCGGGCACGAGGATTTTACACTCAGTCAGATCCGTTGCGCCTTGAACCGACGCTATTTTTAGCACGCAACGCCGATACCGATACGAAACTAGGCAAGTTAGTCTGCCAACTTTTCAGCTCAGAGGGTCAGAGGTCAGGGGGGATGGCCGCATAATATGTCGGATTGTCGACACTGGGCTGACATAATGCATGTTTTCAATTCCCTTGTTCGTGATCATCAGCAGCAGCATGAGCACAAAAGTTTGCACTCGACTCCCGCAGGAGCCCGGTCCGGTCCAACTGCGATGCTGAGATATGGTATTGGCGCAGTGAATCGTGTCCGATTAGCGGCGTGTATATTTCTATTTGTCGCCATGGTGACGAGTGTGTGTGTCCATGGCAACGGATGTGGAGGACACCGGCTAGCGATGGCTTTTCATCTCGTCTCGTCTAACGATGACGACGCCGCTTGACAAGCTACCGCCGCCGTTGCCGCGGTGGTGCATTATTCTGCCGCTGTATCCGAGTCTTCGCTCCTCCACTCTCTCTCTCTCTCTCTCTCTGTGTCTCTCTCTCTCCCTGTCGCTGTCCGTCACTCGTCGCTGTTCCCTTGTCTACAACCGGCGGCGGCGGCGGTGCGAGTGAGTGGTTCGTTACGATGCATCTCACGGAGACCAGTTGTCGTGCCACCGTACATTTGCTCTGTCTACGCGCACGAAGATGACAAGAGTGAGTGGACAGGAGAAAACGCAGAACGGACATTTTCCCATAGGATGGTCATTTCCCCGCTGACTCAAAAGCGGACATTTCCCCGCCGCATGGTGTGACATTTCCCCGTAAGCAGTTATAACATCAGACGTAGGCCTACGTAGCATGCACAGAATACATGGTGTTTGTATCTTTTCCGCATCATCTATACATCGCGGCAGGGAAATGTCCGGGGTATGTCAAAGTACGTACGTACGGGGAAATGTCCGACACCGGGAGTAAACTGCATCGGGAAGTAAAAGACGACTACGTTCTGTTCTGTTTGTGAATAAAGTCAAACGCAACGCACGCAACGCAGGCAACGCAACGCAAGGCCCTTGCGTGTAACGCACGCGACGAACGCAACGACAAGAACGTACGCAGCAAACACGAGGACACAAACGACACGCAAGCAAACGGTGAGAAGATTACGCGATGCGGTTGTCTTCCTCTTCCTCCCCTTTGTCTTTGGCTCAAAAACATGTTCGTAGACGTGACAACAGCATTCACACAACAACAGTACCTGAAACAGGTTTAATTTTATGGTAAAAGGTTAGGAAGTGATGACGTGAGTATAACGAATTGTTTACATGCACTTTTTAGGCGAAATCGCTTCTTGCAGCGCAAGCAATAATTACGCCTATTTTAAGATGCTACACATTTCTCCGTAGCGTGGTCTGTCGTCTGTTTGTCTATCGTCTCTCTGTCTGTCCGGCAGACACACCTGTGGGGTCCAGTGATATAAGTATGTCACAGTATGTCACTCCAGCGACCTGGCGAATACAGACTAAAAGCGATTCCGCGTTCTAGCAAATTACTTTGGTGCTAGTTGCCAATTCGAATAGTTCTCTAAATTAAACAACCCGCGTTTTCTGCATTAACTAAGCTTCTCGTTTACTCAAGCTATAAACTCCTCGCTGGAGTTGCTACGGTTTGCAGTCACGCATTACGGTCCGTACGCGCGAGATTCTGGCCACGTTTCAATGACAAATAACTGAATACAACGTGGATACCGACGTCGACACTAATGCTGGCTTGTAGCGCTGCCGCTCGCAGGCGAGAACGTTACGGGCGTATCATAGAAGAACAACTGGGCTACGCCTGGAACTCAGTGGCGTGAAGCAAAATCTTGCTTGAATTTTCTGCATGTTTTGCGCTTCGGTCGAAACTGCAGTATGTATACAAAAATGCAATAAATTATTATAATAATACACTGAACGTTATTGTAAATTTGCAATTTCCTCAGCAGCCACGGGAATTATTGTAAAATAAATTCACCGATCTCTGAGCCTTTATTTTGCACGAATTTCTGCATATAAGTAGGGAAAATGAGTTCCGTTGCTCAGCGGCGTCCGTCCCTCCCAGGAAGCAACCTTCCCCCAAGTCGCACCAACACCTCCCCGTTCCCTCCCATCTATTTCTTCCCCTCTTTTCCCCTTCTCTCCCCTACCTTTCTCTCACCCTTCCCTTCCCCACTCATTTTCCTCTCCCTACTTCCAGCTAAGGGGCTGGGAGAGCGCTGTAAGCTGCCGCAGCGGGGTGCGGGGTAAAGTCCCGGCCGCACAGGCATTTTTACGCATTTTGGGCTCTCAAAACGCATCTCGTGTCAACATTTTTACTCGCGACAGCTGTACCGGCAGGTACTGCTGAGAGCGCGTATTAGCTACGGGAATCCTGTCTGTCTGTCCGTTTGTCTGTCTGTCACGACCCGGTACCGATTCAAGGCCAGGTGAAATAGAGACTCCGGGTTTTCACCTTATGATAGCCTAGAGTCTCTAGTTTCTTACGAGGTAATTTGGTGCCACTGGGTGAAGAGATTCCCCTCGAATGAGGGCATCAAAGAGGGGTACCCACCTTAGAAATCGTTATTTTACCACTATTGGCTCATCTAGCGTGACAATGGTTGTAGATAGACACAGACTTGCTGCTTATCATAACAAGCACTGCTGACGACCTTTCCGGTGGTACCAAAACCGATGACTTTGAACGACCTTGAACCCCAGAAATATGGGTTTTAAGTGATTTTTTGGTATTTTTATGCTGCGATGCACACTTAGAGTGAATTTTCGCTGAAATATACTCGAGATAGAACAAGACAACCTGCGTACGAAATTAAACTGATGCTGTCGCGCGTCTCATGAGCATTAGCTCAGATTTCTTGTTAGTCGTTAATGTGCAACACAAATGACTGCGTTTAGTGTTATAATTGATTTGTCAAGTGAAAAATCCCTCCTAGTTTAACTTAACCCAACTTTTGCCATGAAGCATCCTGCTTCCACCCGTCAATGGAGTGGACGCCCCTGCCATCACTGGAAAAACGTGGGGCCCGCGGTGGTCTGCACCCCACTACACCGTTGCTAGGTGGTTGATGTGCGGTCGACACGCTGTGCACACGTGACTTCAGGGAATGTCAGTCGGGCGCCGGCGCCGCGCCGCGCCATGATGGCCAGTGTCAGTAATTCGACGAATCGACGCCGCAACACGTCGCGCCGACTGCAGGCATCTCGCCGTGTATCATCGTGCAAGACCCGTCACGGAGAGAACTATAGCTTGATGCTGCGGGGACCAACATCTGCGGCACAGTGTGCCGTCGCGGGGACTGAATTCGATCGTACACTGTGACAAGACAGTCGAACGCGTTGGCAGTTAATTAGATCACGGCGCATGCGCCGTGATTACGCGCACATTTTCGTGAGTTTTTTGACGTTCGGTGTCCGTGATCTTTAACAGTTTAAAGTGGACATTGAACACTGGTTTCTCTCGCCGTGGGGAACGTTCGCACTAATTCTGGCTTTTCTATGCCCTCGTCTTTTCGAGTCAGAAGCCGGTACGAAATGAACGGACAGACGGACGGACGGGCAAGATGCGCAATGCGGCGATCTGCAGAACTTCACTACTTTCACACGCTGCATGTTCCAACAATACAATACAATATAATATTCTTTCATTGCAATCGTAGTCAGACCGCTACGAAGGTGACATGAAATATTGTTGTGCCTCACAGTAAAATACTTGGTTGCGATTGGTCCAAATCAAGTCACGGTACGTTCAATAAAACGCATTATAACGGGCACATAAGAACTCACTAGTGCCATCATTAATATTATTCATGATGTTTATCCTATTTCTAAGCAACATTTGCGACCAACATATCTAAATCACAGTTTTTCGCGTTTACATACTTCTGTTATGAAAATATAGAATAGTTCTGATTAAATAGATAAATTCCTAATTTTAGAAATAGTCATAATCGCACGCAAAAACACATTTGTCGCCAAAAAATATTTATTCAGATCAGTACGATTGATAGACAGATTTTTTTTCCGTACACGACTCATCACGTTAGTTAGTTTACTTGTTTCAAAGCGATCACAAATGCAATAACAGTCTGTTACTACTGTAAATGGAAAATACATACAGCTATTATACAATTACGCAAAGCAGAGCGACACTTTCCAAGCATCAGTGCTGATCCTTATTGTGTCACATAAGCCCTATCCATGAGGAATGTCTCGGCTGATCGCTGCTGCTATGTATGCCAGTGGCGTTCGTCGGTAGATGGAGTAAATGCTTTTTGGTCGATTCCGTCCAACTCCCACGTTGTATTAACGCTAATGGGTCGTTTGACGCCTCGCCTATAGTAGCTGATCGAGTAACTCTGCGTACATCGAATTCTCGCCGCTGCAGTCAGACGCAAATCAGGCGATTATCTCTCGCCGCATCATAATCATCAACATCATTACCCGTGAGGCGGACGACACCATCCTTTGCATGCCATCCACGACTATGGGCGGGACAATCCCCCGCTCTCGGGTACATACAACCCCCCCCCC
>Ga0209052_1000314_pt1 | contig 14732 bp, 8 predicted proteins | sample WorMetHEROISLAND_2_FD_187409 | JGI IMG/M metagenome (GOLD analysis project Ga0209052, IMG submission 187409) | Marine gutless worms symbiont microbial communities from Max Planck institute for Marine Microbiology, Germany - Olavius sp. 4 HERON... | ecosystem: Host-associated > Annelida >...
CTTTTTAATTTTTTGGTTTTTATTTTTTAGCTCTTGTGTTTTAACCTCTTGTATTGTAACGTGGTCTTGCAGTGCTTTTGCACTTATACCACGCTAATCTCATCGCTTTGATGATGATGATGATTCGCCGACTACGTTCAGCTGTCTCCTTCACGTGTGCGGTAACAAGGACAAGGACAAGGCTCGGTGATAGATCCTTCGCAGTCGCTGGCCTACGAGTCTGTTTGCCTGCTGCGCTGCGAGCGGTCGAAGACTATGAACAGTTCAAAAAGCTGCTAAAACACATTGTTCAAGAAGGCTGCAGCGCCTAGTGACTTTTTGCTTTTGGACGCTGTGTGTAAATTGACTTTATTATTATTGTTGTTATTATTGTTGTTTACAGCCAGCAGCAGATCTACGTGGCTTCAGTGAATAACATCTGGCGACTGATGTGCACGCCGGTGACGATGCAGATCAAACAGCTGCTCGCATGCAAAGAGTTCGAACTTGCACTTCATCTGGCCGTAAGTTAGCCAAATTCTCATTTACATTTACACCAGTTTTGATTTCTGCACTTTGGAACATTGTCAGACGTGGTGGCTAGATGTACCTGCAGTTTGAATGGCTGTATGAGTGGCAGAAACTTCTGCAGCAGGCTTCAGACCATACATCACCAGCCATCTAGATGTAAAATCCACTGTAGCCTCTAGATCAGTAGGCTACCAGAGAAGGCAAAAACGAGACAAAGTGCATCAGCTTCATGTTGTGTTATTCATAGTACTGAGTGGGACTGTATACGATGGGTGACTGCACTTTTTGACTTAACTTTTACTGAGCCAATTCTCTGAGTGAAAGTTCGATCTAAGTACATACTTTAGCCAAAACGTGAAGTGATTTTGCTGACCGAAAGTCTGAGTCCAAAAGTATGGCCTAAGTACATACTTAGACTGAAGTTTAGTTGAACTCTGCTCTAACTAGGTACTTTAGCGTTCAGCTTCAGGTTTCACACACCGAATTGTCTCGGCAAAAGGCTAAGTCAAAAAGTGAAGTCACTCGATGGCTGTGTACAGAACATGACCGATGAGATTCCTCAGGAGAAAGAATATCGCCTGCATTCAATACGCAATCTGTACGCCTTTGATCTTTTCAGTCAGCACCGCTTTGAAGATTCTCTCACCATCTTCACCCAGCTTGGCACTGGTCTGTTGCCTTTTTGTCTCTGTTTGCTTTATTAGTAATTGATAGGCATCTGTGACTTTAATATTTGCATTTTATGTAGTTTAAAAAATATCTATCTGTGACTCAAAAGGGTTTTTAAGTGCTTTGTTTTTGATTGAAGAAAACGTACACAAAGCAACAAAACTGAACTGAACTGAGCTGAAATATGTCAATGCGGTTCAGTTCAGTTTGTTTTATTTCAGCTCATTTCTGTCGCTTTGTACATGCCTTAACCGGAATCAGTCAAATTGGGAACATTTATTGAGACAGTTTATTTAGAAATTGTTTTGCATAACTTATGAAAAGGTCCGTGTCGTGTTTAGCGGCTATTAAATGTGTGTGAGTTGAAGTTTGCAGTCGTTCGGTCTGTGTTTGGGTGCGTTAGATCCGTCACACGTTATCGGTCTCTATCCTAATTTGTTGCCGGAAGACTTCCGTAAGCAGCTTGACTATCCCGACGCGTTGCCGGACCTCGACGGAGCAGAATTAGAGCGAGGCATTCTGAGTTTAATTGACTACCTTACTGAGGTCTGTCGATTTACTTTGACTTCAATATCTTTCAACAGTTTGTTTAACATGCATTGTAGTCTTTTAGTTTCGCCTTTTGTTCTTGTTGCTCCAGAAAAATGTACAGTTATGTTACTCGTAGAAGCAGTGGGGCCGTGGCAGGGAGGCAATTGCCCTTTCCCTGAATTTTAGCTTGTCAGAAAATTTTCCTTCAAAAATACAGAATTGGAAAGTCTCCATTAGGGGAGAATTTGGGGCAAATTTGAAATTTTTAGCACCCATAATCTCCACTGTCAGAAATTTGCAGCTGTCGGTCAGAAAATTGCAACTTCTTGCACCCACTCTTTTTAACCCATAATGCCACTGGGTAGAAGGATAGCAGTATCTTTCTGTTTCTGCATGCTTATGTTACATAATTTTGTGCAGTTTTCCATGCTGGTGGGGTTTACCTCTGCCAACCAGTAATTGTAGTTTTGTTCATTTTAGCAAGTAACTAACTAGTAGTGATTTTAATTGGCTACAGTTGCAGGAGAAGCACAGTGTAGAAAATACAAAAAAATTTCTGTTCGTTTACGAACTTTAGACAGGCACACAAAGGTTACTGTGTAAGTTGTGATAACTGGCCAGTTTTGCTTTTATAATTTTATCTTTTTATTAAGTAACTCCTATTCGTCTTTCTTCATAGTTTCGATGTTGCGTTGACTGATACCATTCTACCAGGTCTTTGTCAGGTGATCCGAGTTGAAGTTGGTGCCACATAATACGACTTGAACTTGGTTTAAATCTTGATCTAGATTCAGCCAGTCTGTGATTCGATTTATGTCGGTGCAACGTGGCCTAAGGACAGTTTTAACACGAGTGAATTTCGGCTGTGTGTATAGTGGCAGTAATTTAATCTCAAAGTTTCCGGAACAACCCGGGTAGAAATTATTCCCGCGCGCGTATAGGGAGGGAACACTCAAATTTCTCTTCTTTCTTCGGCATTTCAACTGCTAGAACAATCTTCTGCAGACAGCTTAACTACTAAACCACCGATCAGATCGGCACACAGACAAAGAGTGAGTTAGTGAGTTGGTAAGGTTTAACATCCCACTTGTCATGTCGACGTTTGACTACAGTGGCAGCGACAGAGTGACTAACTCGGTCCACGTTCACATGCTAACTTGCTAGCTGACTACTAGCTAATCGCTAAAGGTCAAGGACAGCCATGCGGCAGTGGGCAGGGCTAGAACTTTTCTCGAAAGTCTTTATCTAGACTATAGAGACTGTATGTGGACCAAACATCAGCCGGGTAAATTACTAAATACAGTTTCTAAATTCCTAACGTTGTCGCTGACAGAAAAGGAACGAGTTGTTGAAAGACGTGAACAAGGAGCTGGCGCCGACGGCAATTGTCGAAGGCACGACCGTGATTCGTTCACGGCGACAACTCAGTCAGATCATTGACACAACGTTACTCAAGTGTTACTTGAAGGTGATACAAGTTCTGAGTCTCATGTCCAATATTCAGTACAAAGCGTAATTCGGTCGACTGCATGTGTATCCCGACTATCGTTGCATTTTTTCTTCACTGGTGGATTGGATTTTCTGATGCATCAGAAGAGTTGCCAACTGGATTTTAAAATGCCAAATAAGTCATATTTGGAATTTTGAAAGAAATTAGCTGTTAACATTTTTATTTTGGCAGTTTGGCACTTTTTTGGCATTATTCTTTGAATTTGGCATGAAATTTTCTATTTTGGGGTAACGTTCAATTTTGGCATCAGTTTGGCATCAATTTGACAGTGTCGAATGATTCTGTCGTGGATGTCATTGTTGAAAATTTGCCAATTTTGAAATACAGTTGGCAACTCGATGCACCGGTGGTGAATAAAACTTGTGATACCTGTACAGTAGTCATAAGTTAAAACTTTCTGTGCAGTTAGGAATTTTAATAATTGACATGTTGGTAGTGGATACTGAGAGACAATTTACTGTTAATAAAATGGAGATTTATATAGCATTTTTGCTACAATTCGTAATGGCCTGGATCTGACTCTTCCGGTGGTACACTGTATTACTTTGGAATGCTCAACTGGAGATAGTGACATATCAGTGACTTTCAACAATCATCAATCGATTGTCGGGTCGTAGCTAATTCTTTATTGATAGATATTCCCGCACATGCTTGTCTCACAGTTTCAGTGTCATACTGAAAGAATCAGCAGAGTGTATCTGTGAATGCTTGTTGGTTGGTGGCCGGTAGACGAATGATGCGTTGGTGGCACCACTGCTGAGGTTGAAGGACAACAGTTGTCACATCGACGAGAGCGAACGCGTGCTGAAGGATGCCCACAAGTACAGCGAGCTCGTGATTCTCTATGAGAAGAAAGGACTGCACCAGAAAGGTTACCTTTGATGCTCGCTTCTCTTCCGATACTTCTAGTTTTACTTTATCTCCAGTTCTGCCTTGATACACACAAAGCATGCTTGTTTACAATGTTCGCTTTTCACAAGGTAGTCTAGCGACACGTTTAAGGTGTGGTGGGATCTTTGGTGACAGATTTGTCGCCGATTGTCTTATTTGGCAAAGTTATGGCCAAAAGTTTGGTGACGTGTGTCCTTGACTTTGATGATGATGATAGTTATTATCTGGTGATCTTACCGGCATGAACGTTTTGCTAATAACGTAATGTCTATTGCAGCTTTGGAGCTGTTACAACGGCAGTCTAAGAAGCCCAACTCCTCCCTGTCTGGTCACGAACGCACTGTTCAGTATTTACAGCGGCTTGGTGAGTTCTTGTTTTGGGTGTTTCCATGAGCTTGCATTGCTTTTTTGTTTTGTACCCACTTTGTATATTTTAGCTGTTGGATACTCTGCAAACAGCCGTGAATGGAACGGTTATTAACTAGAGGTTTGGTGTTTCCTTTTAAGTTATATTCTTCTATGCTATCTTGAATCCTTATCAGGTCCTATAGTGCTATTAGGTCGTGACTCTAGAGTCGTATATGAATCATCAGTACTCAGTCTAGTACAATCATAATTTGACTGTAATTATAACCACGAGTTGCTATGAATAGGTTTTAATCTGTAGGTCTTAATCAACACTGATGTGCTAAATGCGTGTGGCTGTCTACTGCTAATAGGAATAATGTGTACTGTAGCAGAACTTCTGTTTGCACCGTTATTGTAGAATCAGCTAGTTTTGTATAGACGTCAGTTTTTTTTTATCCAAACCTGCCGTGTAATCTAGCATAGCGAAACTGTTGATTGTTAAACAGTTTTGGTCGTCGAAATAAGCTCAGTGAATTAGATTTATTTCTGGAGTCATGGAATTTTGGGATTTTACTCAGAACTGCTTTTCGTAGAGGTGAATGGAGTAATGGAGAAATTGTGTAAATGAGTCGTCGGTACTCAGTCTAGCATGATCGTAATTTGTGTTAATTTTCATAATCATAAAGTGCACGGGTTATGGCTGATCGTTCTGATCCTGGCTGCAGAGTATGTCACCGTTATGTGCATTATTTAAAATTTCAATGCCGCTGCTTGATAACCTGTGCATCTATAGCATGCACTGCACAGCTGTTTGTATTTTCTCCCACCCTCACCTCCATCCCAGCTGCTTTATTACCGAAGTCGGTTTAATTTACTGAAGGAACTGTTGGTCAAAATTTGTAAAAAACATGAGTCAAGCTATCTCACAGAAGGATTTTGCCTCTGCAGCGCTAAATTTTCTCATTGTGAGCCATTACTAAGGACCTAGGTTGAGCTTTAGTAATGGTATCGGCCAAATGGCAGTGACGCTCTGAAGCTGGGAAGTTAACCGTAGGTCTGGCGTCGCACTGGCCATGTGTCACAGACTCAGTGGTCTATCCACCTACGGGCTCAATGAGCTATGATGGGAGATGAGCACCCCACCTAAGCCCTTCGGGGTACGGCCACTTTACCTTTACCTAGTCAACACGGATAATGACTGCTTGCATTTTAGGTCCTGAGCATCGGGAGTTGATCTTTGAATATGCAACGTGGGTGATACAGGCGTGCAAGGAGGATGGACTGCAAGTGAGTGAACGAAATTTTTCCCTCATTGTTGTTGCAACAAGAAACTTCTTTCGCAAGATAACCAACTTTCTGTTTAGTCTTGTAGCAGCTTCACCCGAATGTCGAATGATCGGCGAGGTACTGAGGTGGTTGTCCTTGCAAACGACGGTATGTCATGAGGCCGAGCTCGAAGGTGAGCCTCTCTGGCACATCCAGCCAGTGCAGTTCGTCATGCAGGAGTGTCGACAAACCGGATTCAAACTTTCACGTGTTGCTGACTACTCGGGCGGCAGCGTTGAGCACTCGTTGTGGCTTATACCTGCTGATCTCTGCCGACCTGTCTCCAGTATTGACAGCCACAGACCAGTATTGACAGCCACAGACATCTCTGATCTGCTAATCATGGTCAACGGCAGGTTCCGCGGATCAGGATGTCAACCTGCGGAAGACGTGCTTTTGGACATGCCGGCCCATCTACTTGGAACGCTCTTTCAAACATTTTAAAATGCAGCACACACTCTCTGTCTACCTTTAGACGCCATCTAAAACGCTTACTTTTCGTTCTCCTAGCACAGTGAGCCTGTTCGAGACTGTTACAGTTAACGCATTATAAAAATAACTTCCTTACTTACTTCTCCATGATCATGATAGGAATATCGTGATATGATGAACGTTCTGCTACGTCATGTTCAGATCTTTACAGAAGACATGGATGAAGTCAGAAGCCTTCCTCGGGAAAACGTTCTGAATTTTATCGAGAAAGCCGATGAAACCTTGGTTGTACCATACCTGGTGAGTTGCTTGAGTGTTGTGTTAAGCGTAGTTGATGTCTCGAACTAATTATGCAAATGCGTGTATTATATGTAACTTTAAGTTTTTTCTTAGTGTTTGTCTCAGTAAAGGTTCAGACACCCAGGCACGTACCCAAAACAGAGGTTTCTATTGGATAAGCCCAAGTGAAAACCCTCTCTAAAACCCACCTCAAACTTACTCTAATTTTAGTTTCCTGTTCCATTAATTTAATTATATATTTTATTATGGTTGAGTTTCTGAAACATTTTAAACCTATGAATTTGCCATTTTTTTAATATTTACCTGATGTGGACAGTATCTAGCAGTGCTTATCCTGATAAATTGAAACCCCAAAATCCATGAGGTTAGGCTTTTTTTTAAAAAAGTGGGTATAACTTAAAAAACCAAACCTAATAAAAACCACCAGGTTGAGCTTTTATTTTAAAAAAAAAACTTAGTTTCTTAACCCCGGACTTAGTTATTTAAGGAATGACGCTTGGCCTACGAAAACCTGCCTGTGCATTAATGTTCGAAGGTTCTCAGTATTCCTAAGTTTGAAGAATTGCCACATTAAATTAAGATAATTCAATTATCTAGGCAGCTGGAAAGAATACAAAAAGCATTTGCCCTGCATGCCATAGATGTGCAAGTAGCATTAGAATTGGAAATAATGCACATAGCATAATGCTGATATTTTTGTACAGTCCAAAATCATTTACGATAATAATCTAGAGTAACTATGGAAGTAGGCTAGTTATCTCCACCATGTGAATGAAGTGAATGGCAGATACTGTTTTCATCAGATGTATGTGTTTCGGTCTGTGTGTCTGTCTGTGTGCAGTGGACCAGTCGATGAGACCGGTCTTGGCGTAGAATTCTAATATCTCTGGAATTTGTTAAAGCTACAGACTTCAAATTTGACACATAGGGACAGTCCGGATATGACGCCTTAAAACTTTAGCGAAATGTAGCATCGCCTGGGTCATGTGAATCCCTAAATTTTGGGGTGTTAAATGCCAGTAGCTCCGAAATGGCTAAAACTATGGACTTCAAATTTAATGTGCATGTTTCCAGGTCCAGTCCAGAATTTTCCGAAAAGGAGGCGTGGCCAGGGTTGCATTACCTCTGATTTTTTATCATTAACTAACAGAGCCACAAAAGTGCAGTTAAATTAACGCTTTGTACAAATTTACTTGGCACTCTTATGAGCGCCCTGTAGTTGATAAAGTAGTAGCAGCGGCAGAATGCAGTTTGGAGTTAGTAGCGTCGTGTTTGTGTCTGTGTAGGAGCACATAATCAATGAGTGGCATGACGAGACACCGGGATTCCACAACATACTTGCTCTGCAGTATAAAGACTCTGCTGTACTGCTAATGGACGCCTATCTCAACACACTCACGTCTGGTCAGTCACCGACTGCTTGCTTTGACAGTAAAAATGGAATGTTTTTTCTTTATAATTCTACTTTGAAGAGTTTTATTTTGGATGCAAGTCTTGGCTTTTGTAGCAGAGTCTGTTGCTGTAGTTTCATTTTTATTTCCTTAATTTGTTAATTATCATAAATTTATATGTCCTGTGCAAATTGCAAACGCTCATCAGCACTCATTTCAGCCAGTCATGCAGGCAAAACAGTGGCACACGTTTGGTTCACCGTAGTTCTTTATTTGAATTTTATCAGTGAAAAAAATTAGCCAAACAATTTTACAAATGTTGATTAATTAGTCCTTAATTTCCACAGGCTAGTCAATTTCCATGGAGATGTTGGTGCCATAGGTTAAAGCTGTTTGTGGGAAACCTGTCACAAAGCTACGGAGCTACCTGCCATATGTGATCACACAGTGTTACCTGCCACCTGACACAGGTGAACGTGCTCCACTTTAACGCCAGTCAGACAGACCGGTACTCGATTTGCCTACCCCGGAGGGATGGAAGGCTGAGTTGACCTTGGTGTTTGGTTAGCCGAGATGGTTTACCTGTCTGCAGACACTAGACAGTCACCCATCCAAGTAGTAACCACTTGATAGCGACTGCACCAGGAGTCGAACTAACTCAGGTCAACTCAGCCTCCTACCCTCAGTGGGATGGGAAATGAGTAGTAGCTTACAGGCTATGGGGTGAAGGCCTAGTGTGGCTGATTGGGGCGGTGGTATGTCTGCTAGCTGCAAACCACGGGTCCAGTTGTTCGCTGATGCTGGCAATGGATGGCCGCATAGTGCGCTGCGGTATATCATTAGCTCATGCCAATCAGCTGCCACTTCCGAGATTGTAAAGCGCTTCTGGACACATACTCATGTAAGAAGTGCTATAACAAGTATCGCGACCTTTGCCTTTACCTTTTAGCTCACCTCTTGATCATAAGTCCAACGTCTTGATCGTTACACAACCAAGTGGTGGCCATGTGTGTGTCGTTGTAATTACGAACGCTTCGCCCCGTGGACGTTTCTGCTTTTGCCTGGACGTTTCACACGGTAAAAATTGCAGACGATGGCAGAAACAGACACACGGTGAAGATGACGGAGAAAACGAAGCAGGAACGATGACGGAGACGACGACAAATGGACGCCAGAAACGACGTCATCTTCGCCGAAACGTCTGGGCTGCGAAACGTCTTTGGGGAAAAATGTCCTGGGAACAAAACGTTTTGGGGGCGAAATGTCTCGGGAGCGAAACGAAACGTCCAGGCTAGGGTCGAAACGTTTAACACTTGGCGATCACTCATTCCCAGTGGCTGCATCAAGAGCGTGGAACGGACTGCCTGCGTCGGTCAGGGTCGCGACGTCACTTGTGTCTTTTCGCAAGGAGCTGAAGATGGTTCTTCTCCGGAGGAGCTTTGAGTAACTTTAGCTCGTTTGGATACTCACCAACAGCGCGAACGTTCTGACGCCGTGTTTCGACGCGTCTGCGTCACATTTCGATGACTGTAAAGTGACCCTGCAAAGTTTTTGCGTGATAGTGTCACTATAATCTTTGCTTTTGTAATAATAATAATAATGATAATAACGTCAAAAGGGGCAAAACGTCCTGATCTAGTGTGGTTGTATGGCGCAGAAGGTGGAAAGCCGGTGAGAGCTGGCAATGAGCCGGGTGAACTTGGACAGACTAGACGCCGGCTCATCGACTTCCTCCAGACCTCAGACTTCTACGAACCAGAGCGGCTTCTCACACATTTCTCCGACAATTGTGAGTTGGCACCGGATCGAAAACGGTTGTGAAATGTACTGCTCGAGTTATTGCTGATTCTGCCAGTGGCGGATCTATAAATTTTTGAGGGAACGGCCAACGACGCCCAAAGGGTCGAAAATTAAGGCCCGAGGTGGGGCGGGGTTTTAGCGTTCCCCTCCCCACCAGCTAATGGGGTTTCAGGGAGTGCTCTATGCTCTTTAACGGGTCCTGAGCGGAGCCCGGGAAACTGCGGGTTTTTCTGCAATTCCAGCAGTCAGAATGGCTTTTCTGACCACTTTAAATGAAACGTTTTTGCTATGCCAGAACAATCTTGGTATTTTTATAGTCTGGGTTCTCACCGTAGTCAATAGTCGTGACTCATGACCGTCTGTGTGGCCTGAGGGGGCATGGCCAACACCTGCCCCCCTAGATCCGCCACTTCTGCCAGTTTGTTGGCTTGTTTTACACTGTGTAGGACCATTACACTTTTATGCGTGATGGTGATGACTTTGACTAATAACGATGCTGATCGAGGAATAAAAATACTAAGAATTTACGGCGTTATTTTGAAATACTTAATGTATGATCTCAGGTTGCAGCAAATATCGTATCTGACACATGAAACATATCTTGACACACCAGACACCCAGACTTGGAGATTACTTGCAGATCTGGGCAGACTTGTTCCACGGTTTTGCTCCTTTCCTGTTTGAATCGCTGATTGCATTGAATAGGGAATTGATGGGAAGCATTCGATGATTGAACTGTTAGTTATAAATGCTGGTATTATAGACAACACTTAGACACTATGAGACCGTTTTGTCTCTTCAACAACGTCTCATACAATTTGGATCCAGGACCACCAATTGATTAGGCCAATGCAGTTGAGCCATGTACAATGTGCACCATCGATGTTGTGGATTGTGGTGATTGTGATGAGTAAGTGTTGGTAGCACATCATTAGTTAGCTGCGTGTAATAGTAATAGTATTATTGAACGACAGTGTTTATGGTGCTGTCATCATGGCACAGTGACTGTCGTGAGAGAGTTCTCCCAGTTCATTTGATGAATATAGCATGAGCGCTGGGCGGCCGCCGACCTTTGGACCACGCTGATTGGCTTGAGGCACAGATCCGCCTAAACTGCCAGCCTTTTGTTACCGTGCTAGTGGTACTCAGCCTGAAAGCTGGTGCTGATTTTACCATCTCACGAAGGGTAGAAGGCTGAGACGACCTACCAAGACAGTTTACCTGCCCTCAGACAGTCACCCATCCGGGTACTAACCAGGCCCAGCATAGAGTAGCTTCAATGATTAAACACAACACGTTACCACTACGCCACACCACCAGACCACGCATGCTGTCAGTGTTCCTTGTCACTTTCAAGCGGTCTCTCTTGTGCAGGCAGTGTTACCATGTCGGATCTGTTTTTGTACAGTCGTGTTTGAATTGCTGCAGGTTTTTACGAGGAGCGAGCAATTCTGCTTGGCAAGCGTGGACGGCACGAGGAGGCATTGGCCATTTATGTCCATATACTTCATGACAACAGAATGGCCGAAGAGTGCGTTTTTTGTCGCATATATTTCTGGTTTTAATTTTTTATAATATATGAGAAAATGATTGTTTGTTTTGAATACATACGGTTGTACTGGTGTGCTATTTTTACGTAATTACAGCAAGTTTTTTCATTAATGATAATGATTTGCATTTAAAAAATGGCTATATCTTTATCTCTTATCTTAGGTTTTAGGCACATACTGTAAGCCATTGGTCATTCTCATTAGTGGCTATTTTTTGATTGATTGATTGATCGATCCCATGTCCACTAATTTTTCACCTGTTGGGTTTGAATCCTGTAATGTATTGCTGTTACATTATTTGAGATAGTGTTGTTCAGTTTGTTTTCTTGTGTTATAATTGTGATATGATTCTCGAGTCACTGAATACTTGTTTGTTGAGCTGTGCTTTCTTAGTAGTGACTTTGACTGTGGTTTGTGTACAGTTACTGCAATATGGTCTATGAGCCGGACAAGCCTGGAAATGAAGATGTAAGCGATTATGCTCTCAAGTTACCCACGTTCATCGATTGCTCAGTTGTCATAAGTGATAAGTAAGTAAGTAAGTATATTAGTATTGCGCACAGTGTCGACGGGAAACCCTCTGAAACTGAGGCTCATTAGTTTCATTGAGATATACAACAAATTTAATTAAGTTCTGACCAATTTCCTGCCGGCTTGGTATCATATTGGAAGCATGCAAGAAAAGGCAGTTTGCGAATCAGACAAAATATCAACGGTGGACATTGTGATTTGTTGTTATACATATTAGAATCAAAAAAAATATATGTTGCCGTTGAAATTAAATCTGGGGCACGTTGCTAATTACTTCACTAGTAATGAAAGACCCATTTTTTGCTATCTTTTTGCTTGCGGAAGTGAGTTGTTACCAGATCTAGAGCGGTGCCAGTAAGTGCTAATAGATTACAGACAGTAGTTCTTTGCTGTGGTGGCAGTTTGGTCGCATCAACGAAGCTAATTGACGCCAGGCCCGGTTAGTACTTGGATGCGTGACCGTTTGCAGGCAGGTAAACCATCTTGGTATGTAACCATCCACCCAGGTCAACTCAGCCTGGCCATCCCTTCGTGGGTAGGTGCAGTGAGTACCAGCGAAAGCTTGGACATAAACAGGCATACCGCGCGATGCACTAGCCCTGTATCCGTGGTCTGGCAGTGTAAACTGGTGTCTGGCTGAGGGCTAAAGAAACGAAGATCAGCGCCGCTCTATGGGCCTTGTGGCTCGGGAAGGACTTTGCGTTTTTTACATTCTGTGCTGTGCTGTGCTCAGGTCTATTTGCACCTGTTGCGGCTATACCTGAGCACTCCGGAAAGCCCGCCACTCGTGTCTTTTGCCGAGGAAAACGACGACCAGAATGCCTTAGAGACTAATCTAGCCGCAGCATTCCGCCTGCTTGGTGAACAAGCCAACCGCATTGACACTGTCCAGGTAGCAGCATCATCGTCATCATTTTACAGGGTGGGCGGAAAAACTGCACTGTTTTTGATCATTGATAACTTAGCGACGGTTAGTCATAGAAATTCTAAATCTTTTGATTTAGCACACACCTTTCTACCGCTAGCCGTTATCAAGCTCAAAAATAGTCCAGTTTTTGGCCCACCTTGTAATTCATATTTGCCGGAGTAGCTGCAGATAACAATACAGTGAGTTAGTATTTTGGCTGGAACAACTGCTTACATTTGCCCTGAATAACAAAACCAAAAATAACTCCCAACGTTAAGCACTGTTTGCTTCTTTTAATCAAAATTTGTAATAATGATTATTCTTTACTGTTAATTTTCATGAAGTTAACTATTTAAAAAATTTAATCGTTACCAACTCTAGTATTCTTATCTGTGAAGACCAATTGAAGTTCAGGAATTCTTCATTTGGATTAAGTGTGCAAAACTAGGCTGGTTGAACAAAATCTTAAACTTGGTGATATTATTAGTGTCCGTTTATAGTCTCAAAGTAACCAGCTGTGGTAGTCTTCAAAGGTATTCTCTTGGGCACATGTCGTAACACAGAGTAGCGCTGGAAACGCACGCTGAAGAGGAACATAGTTTCTTGCACTCAGGTTACTTTAATCTGGGTCTAAAAACTCCGTTAAATTCACTTCACATCAAGGCAAGGCACATGTGATGGAAATAAAGTGAAATACAACGCATATTTTTTATCACAGTTAGAGTCAGATTATAAAAAAGCCTGTTATGTTACTGCTTACGTTTTTTTTTGTTTTTTTTTTCAAAGTTTCTGTTATCATTATTCCTTTCATTTTAAGTTTTTCTGATCTCAGGCTTCTATCTCTCTCACAAACATCTGTTTTCGGATTTTTTTCTATGTTTTACATAACGTTACCCATTTCAGTTTCTCTCATTTCATTTCCGTTCAAAACATTTTCAGTTCTTTCTAGTTTATGTGCTAGATTAAACTGCCAGCTTGCCTGCCAGTTTTCCAGTGCAAATCATTCATCATATCATATCATAGCTATGCTGTTAAGGCAACACTGATTGATTGATTGATTGATTGTTAATTTGTGATGATTTAGTATTAACAAAGTGGAGATTTCTATAGCATTTTTTTGCTAATATCCGTAGTGGATGGATCTAACTTTTGATATACTGCATTGTACTTAGAAAATATAAATTTTCCTTGTTTCTGTTTGTCCACTTGTTGCTAGGTGTTAAATCTGCTACCGGCCAACACCAGTGTCAGCAGTATTCTCGGCTATCTGGAGAGTGTTCTCGGCATGACGTCCTCTAGAAAATGGAACAGCGAACTTATGAAAAGTCTTCTCTACTCTGAGCATCTTCAGGTAACACTGGTCCTAGTATCTTGTGTAATTTTTAGTTTCTTATTTTATGTTAACTTTTTTTGTCGATTTTTGTTGTATTTCTGTAAGAAAAGTGGCTAGACTGGCCAGAACGGCATATCATTTGAAATTTGTTGTTTGTTTTTAATGTTTAAAAATTTTCTTTCCGTTGAAGTTTGTTATAATGTTATTAGTATGTCTTTAGAAATGGATAGAGTGGTGCATGTGTTGTTTATTAGATCCATTAATTGTCACTCTGGCGTCAGCTTTCATTTCTTGTTAAAGGTTAAACGGCGTGTAACTGTGTATAGTTCTTTATTGCTGTATGGGATCACACAGTGTTACCTGCCACCTGACACAGATGAACGTGCCCTGCATTAACGCCAGCCAAGCAGGCCAATACTCCATTTATCTACCACCGAGGGATGGAAGGCTGAGTTGACCTTAGTGTTGGTTATATAGGAAAATATTTGGTTTTTTATTAATTTCAGCTTCAGTTATGCAGTTACAAAAAATGCTTGATCTGTGTTCTAGTCATGGTGGTGAGATTGATATTCATTTTAATCCTACAAAGTCTCATTTACTTAAAGTTGGTAAGTCCTTTAAGGACTGTGTAGTTGATCTACATATAGACAGTACTGCTACTAAATGGGTAGATAGTCTGTGTTATCTCGGTGTTCATATAATC
>Ga0209052_1000315_pt1 | contig 14732 bp, 9 predicted proteins | sample WorMetHEROISLAND_2_FD_187409 | JGI IMG/M metagenome (GOLD analysis project Ga0209052, IMG submission 187409) | Marine gutless worms symbiont microbial communities from Max Planck institute for Marine Microbiology, Germany - Olavius sp. 4 HERON... | ecosystem: Host-associated > Annelida >...
GCAAGCTGTGCGTGAATAAATGAGTCTTCAGTCGACTGTGTGGCGAAGTCACGGACAGCTGGCGGCAGACTGTTGCGAGCACGTGGCGCGGCAGCCACTGGCGAGCTCGGTCGCCCGAGACTGCAGCGTGGACGAGTATGACATGAACAACGTCGACTAGCTGACGGAACGTCCCAGAGCGCGTGAGAATTATGTACGTCGTCAAATAGCCATTGACTGGACAGCGCTGGTACTGGAATACGATGACAAACTTAACCATACGACCAGGTCACATTACCGTACCCTTGACCTTTGACCTTCGTGCAGTAAAATGAGTCAGCTGCTAGTTATCAAGGCCTACCTGTGACTGGCAGTGATTCCTTTCGTACTGAGCGAGCGAGTTATTACTCGAGACACGCATCAGCGTAAGATCAGGCATAATGTCACGTTCAGCAGTGGCTTATTATCTACTGAATTATGTCGTTAAAACGTTTAACTATAATATAGCGGCGAAGTAATTTGCATGCAGATTTCACGTACTCGTTGGATTATGTGTTTATTATCTATCACCAGAGGCGCTGATCCCGGGATTCCCAATCCCTGGCCCAGCCTATAGGCCTATTAACAGCCTTCATTATCAGAATAACGTAACTGTGACGTACATCATAGTGAATATATGTCATCCAATGCTGAAAGATGAAATCGTTTCAGATTCTGAAGCGAGCTCTCCAACAATGAATTATTTTTTAATCGCCTTAATCGTTGTTTCGTGTTGGCCCGCAGGCGTCATCATCAATGATGACAGATGATGCAATTACAATTTCTTCACAGCAGACGTTGCTACCACTATAGCTCTCTAACAGTCCACTATACGGACACGGTTCTGGGAGTTTTATTTTTTGAGTTTTGACGGACAGTTCTGGTGCATGGTTTCCGCAGCCTTTTGTTGATGTTTTGGCGTTTTTAAGCAAATGCTGCAGCAAAGTGATAGTGATTATTTGCAGTTAAAAAGTTGAAATTTTGCGGCACTAATTTTTGTAATCGCGCGTTAGCCAGGTCTACTCTTGAATAAATGTTTCTTGCATGACGTCTTAAAACCTCGAACAAGACTTCTTATTCGTCGTGAGCCTACAATCTGCGATAGATCACACCGCATACATAACACGGCGCCTCCGGTCATAATGACGACTGATCTTTATTTTTGTACAGTTTACACACGGCTGTTGCTCGTTATCCTGGCTGCAAGAGTGCGCCGAGAGAGAGAGAGAGAGAGATACGTTATTGTTCTTTACGTATTTATCACTTAAACAGACGACGCGGAACTTGCTTCTAACTGACTGTTCTTTCCGCCTATATACATACGTGCTGTCTGCTGCGGCGTTTCACAGTTTCATTATTATATTAATTATATTATACGTATTATTAACTGCAACTATTATCATGTGCTTTAAACAACCCATTCGAACGAACAACGTGCATCGCTTGAATGCTAAAATAAAAATGCCCGTAGTGGTACCATTAAGTATAGGCTTGAGTAAGAGTTGCATTGGCAAAACTGACTGGCATATATTTTAGAAAACTAACTTACATAAATCATTCTAGTAAGTCGACACACTTGTATATATACACCCAATAACAAGGAGAATAATAAGCGGTATGAAATACGGTGTAACCGAACAAGAACTTTAAACATGAACTTTAAAAAACATAAACTTCAAATATTACACAACTGATTAGACAGTTTTATTGGTAAAACTGACTGGCATATATTTTAGAAAACTAACTTAAATAAATCATTTTAGTAAGTCGACACCCTTGTATAAATATCCAATATACACCCGGTAACAAGGAAAATAATAAGCGGTATAAAATAACGTGTAACAGAACAAGAACTCTAAACATGAACTTCAAAAAAACATAAACTTCAAATATTATACAACTGATTAGTTCATAAAAATGTTCAAACATAACGAGTGACAGAGCGTAAATATGTCAGAGCATAAAATGTGTTGATAAAAGACAAAGTAAGCAACAAAGCAAGCGCACCTTGACTCACAATAAAGCTGTTCGCAAACACAAATTATTGTATACCGCTACAATACGAAACAATTAATTAGCGCCTAAAGCTAACCGGAACACAGGTAAGTCTATCACATGAAAAAAACCGCATAAATAACGGATAGAACAATCAGAAAAAGAAAGCTGATTCAAAACAACGCAGCTAATATTCATTCCCAGAAAGCTGTTCGGAGTACGTTTGACTGCTGCATCAAAACATCAACGGTGGTATTGTGGAGTAATGTTTTTAGGGAGACATAATCCCACACTCCACTTACTTCAATTTGTTGTGGAATTGTTACGCAACAAATCCACAGCTTGACATGCCAATATGTTGTCCGACATGTTGTCCGACAAGTCACTAACAGAGCGAATTAGTGGAGTCTGAGCTACAGCGGAAGGAAAGGACTAGACTCCCGGTATGTTCATTTGAAAAAAAAACAAGAGCCCAGCTGTCGCTAGGGTTAGCCGACCGTACTCATGGTGCACACTCGCAACCTGCGTCCATAACTATCCGAGTATGATGTTTCGAACATGTTGTTGCCTGCGCCCGAAATGTACACGTAGTTACTTGCTTATTTACATAATAACTTCCGATACAAGTTAAACGTCCGATACCTCCTCGAAATACTAGCGTTGCAAATTGCGGCTAAACGGCTGCAGTTAGCGACATGGTTACTATTGACAGCCTATAGGAACTTACCAACGCCCTATCCAACGGTACCATCGCCGACCCTCTACGATGTAGCGTTTAGCCACAATACAAAACGTTACAGACAGACAGACGACAGACGGACAGAACGTCGTACCATAATCGCGACCGTACTACCCAGTACGGTCGGCTAAAAACACAAGAAAACTGGAGACAGAAAGAAAAATTAACCTTTCTACGCATAATAAAGTAGGTCAGTGGCTTGGTGGCGTAATGGTTAAGACGTCGGATTCACGATCAAGACGTTGTGGGTTCGACTCCCGGTCGGGTCGCTATCAAGTGGTTAGTACCTGCACCCGTTCAGTGCAACGCGTCCTAAGAGTGGTCAGTTTGGTCAAGCATTAGAGTATGTTGAGCAACAGGCACTCTGGTCACCATCACAACCTGGTCAACATGGCAAAGTGTCGGTTGACCATCACCATCATTAGAATGGTCAGTTTGCTCAACATGGTGAATTGACTCGCCATTAAGAACTTCAGAGTCGTCAGTTTGGTCAACCATTAGAGTACGTGGAGCAGCAGACAGTCTGGTCACCATTACCACCTGGTCAACATGGCACAGTGTCGGTTGACCACCGTGGTCATCGGAGTGGTCAATTTGGTCAATATGGGAAAGTGTCTGACCCTCATGGTCACTAGACTGCAGCACAAGGTCAGTACAGTCCAGTTTGTCTGAGTTATCAACACCAACACAGCCTATCTCTTCATCACCAGCAGCAGTTATCCTGTAACAACTCTCTGTCAATGCCACAGCATTTGCTGCCTGTATCAGATGCATGCTGTCAGCATACTCTGTAGAACTTGGCCCGGTCGCCATTATGCCAAGATCACCCACAATAACATTATCCACACCGTTCACAAGAACCTCACATGGCAACGAATCTTCATCGACTTCATTATTGCTACACAAAATGTTTGACGGCAATTCTGCAGTGTCATCTTGTACATTTTCTTCAGACGACTGATGGAAGCACCTTGGCTGAACAGAATCGTTTAAGACCTGACTAGATGGTGACCAAGCAGACGCTAGCGTCAATAGTCTTCCGTATTTGCCCGCCTCCGTGTCTTGACACGATTTCATCAGCTCCAGCTGAACACAGCAGCAGCAGCATATACAATATGCTCAATCAAACTTAACTACAAAATACTCCTTAAAAATTTCCACACACACAACTACGTTCCAAAAGTGCAATATGACGTAAACTAAGAGGGCTGAAATAAGTGCGAACGTACAATCATACATATATGCAAGCCTGGCTCACTATCCTGTTTCTCACCTGAATGAGCAATGCTCCACGCAGTGCTTTTACAACTATTTCCTTTCAGTCTATACTCAATAATACTTGCAAGAAGCAGTCTTTTAGGTTTGCCTCCTAGAAGCCAACAGCAGCAAAGCACACGTATAAAATGCTAAAACAATGCAGAAAAATTATTTTATAAAATCTATGGAAGAGTTAAGAGTTAGAAACGCTAAGAAATGGTTCTGAAATGCTGTACCACATCCGAATGGAAGTCGTCTAACGTTGGACACGTCAGAACATAAACGTTCCAGTTGGTTTCCGATCTGCAGTTAAACACAACAAGATCAATGCATACAGAATTAATGCTATGAGATTTTTGCCTGAAAATAGCGCATTCTGGTTGCATTTTTTGCCATATGCGAGATTTTTTCGCAGTTCAAAGGGAGGGGGCATGGCCCAAGTGGCCCAATGGTAAATACGCTACTGGGCAGGTAACACTGTTGATCCCATATGGCAGGTGACGCTCTGTAACTCTGTGATGGGTTTCCTATAAAAAAAACTTACACACCTTTAACCTTTTAACCTTCAACAAGACAGAATTAAGTGAATGTACCAGCAAAATCATTACCAGAATTAAAACAAATACGGACTTTACTGACAAAAGCTCTTCTTTTCTATCATGTTATAATCTGAAACTGAGGTCATGGTACTATTGTCGGTTTTGTTTAAATGTTTAAATGTTCCAGAGATAATCCAAGTTAGGCCTGGTCGCCAAGGAAGAATTTTTAGGAATTGATGCAGCAAGATTTTTTAAAAGCCAGATGCAAGTCCACAGTGAAATCAATCAATCAATCAATCAATCAAATATGCATTTGTACAGCACACCTACGATGTCTTTAATGACCCATAGTCTCAAAGCAAGGAAGGACACTGGAGCTGTATTTGCACATCTGTTTCTTGCATATTACTGATAAGATTCAATGCAATTAGCGCCTCTGAAGTCAACCGACATACTTACGCTATACAAATTCAATTATTATTATTATTATTTTTGACCCTCGATACTCCGTTCCTGAAGGAGCCTAGAAACTGACCAGCCAACGTCAGACGATCGATAAAGTTGGCCAACTTTTGTGGGCGTGGTTTAGTTTCGAAAGACAATCGGCCGATGAAATGTATGATGAGCAAATTACTTGCCTGTTGAGTAACCAACGGCGCATCCATACGGTCTGCTTTTTATGTTGTTTTGCAGTCAAAAAATAACGCAACATAAAAGCGTTGGCGTCCTTATCGTCTGCCCCTTTTTGTTGTCACAATCGTGACAAGTGACGTGTGTCATGGTTCAATTTCATCAGCCGATTATCTTTGAAAACTGAGCCACGCCCACAAAAGTTGGCCAACTTTATCGATCGTCTGACGTTGGCTTAAGCAATATAAAGGTGGGTACAGTCGTCAGCCCATGCAGTCAGCGACCAGCAAACTGTCATACAACAAAACAGCACCAAAAGCGCTATTATTATCATTATTATTATAAACACTACCCTGGTGTTCCAGTAATTCTGGACAGGATGGAGAGGTGCGTGTTAAGGCAGCAGACCGACTGCAGGCTCATGAAATTGTACGTTCCCACAAACGTCGGCGTGTACGCACAATTAGACGATGATAACTAGACCAGAAACACAGAAGCACTCCATCAACTAGACTAGAGGTTTACCGATAATGCTTTTTCGGCCGCCCGATTATCGGCGCCAAATAATTGGCTGATTATTGGCCGATTACTGATTGTTTATTTAAGGATGCATCTTAGTTCAATAAAAGTCATACTGTAACGACTGTGAAGTCACAATGGTACGATCGTAGATTGGTAACACTCCTGCCATAGTTTCACTAGTTTTACTTTGTTCTGTTGAATGTTGAAGATGATAGTGACTGATTACTGAGTCATTAGTTACCTCATTCTCATCAATGTGAACTGCAGTTAAAAGCATTTTTTGTTGTTTTGCTTACTAAAACAAATAATCGGCCGATTCGGCCAATGCCGATTGTCAAATGGCCGATACCGATTGTCGGCAAACTGGCCGATTATCGGCCGATAATCGGTGCACCTCTAGTAATGTATACTCTATTCATTCAAACAAATAAAAACTGAAGCAACAGTGAGTGGAAGAGCGAGAAGTGAGTGGCAGATCAGCCTACAAACGGTCATTTCATGCCACAACAATGCTAATAGCAACTAACCAAATATACAAAACTCGTGTGTAAATTAACGACTATTTAACTACAACAAAAACACAGACAACGAAAACTCTAAATGTGGAAAGTCAATAGAAGAAACGGTGAGATTGCCAATGCTTTGTAAAAGATCTCACTGAAGGCAAAGACAGACTCTACTTGTCAAAGAAGATTAAACTCAAACCAGTTTATCATGATCCTGGGCACTGAGGTTGAACTGACTGGGACACGTGTATACATCCAAGCTTCCAGGTGAAATTGCATACAACCAGTTTTCTGCCAGAGCAACCTGAACACAGAATGCAATCTCACGTTTGTATTCCACAGTGCAAATTGGCGAAAATTAACAGAAAATGGGGACAAACAGAAAAGAAGGGACAAAATAATTCGTTCGTTCGTTCATTCATTCATGTTTGGTTATTAAAAGCTGACAAACACAACTTACACAAATGATTCAATGTAAAAATGGAGGAAAAGGAAACAAAAGTTTGCACATAAATTTAAAAAGACCACAGAAACAAACAGAACACAATCAAAAACAAACAGCAGCTAGTATGTGTCTTTGTACAGCATGCGTATGATCAAATCCTTTGCATGTAAGTGAGATGTTTCGCTGATTAGGGATTTGTTGTGTGCACAAGCAAGTCCACGCTCCAAGCATATATTCACGACTAGAATAAAATGAAATAGAAGCACTTTGAGTGTGCAAACCCTCACCAAAGCTGATCATATAACTAACAGACTGACAAAGCATTAAAACGGTTAAGGAAACCCATCTCTTTCGGACTGATTTCACGGATACCGGACTGCTTTACGGCTTTTTTTCTCTGTTTCAGTTTTTTTCTAGTTTTCAGTTATCATTTTTCCTTCCATTTCAGTTTTTCTGTCTTAGGTCTCTTATCTCTCCCATAACCGTCTGTTTCTTGATTTTTTTTTTTTCACTTTTTTAGTTCCATTTAAAACATTTTTAGTTTTCTTTTAGTTCATGTGCTAGATAAAACTGGCAACTTGCCTGTCAGTTTTCCAGTGCAAATCATCTATCGTATCGTATTGTATCGTATCTCAGAGCTATGGAGCGTCACCTGCCATATAGGATCACACAGTGCTACCTGGCACCCGACACAGCTTGATACAGCGTCAAAATTCACGTTATTTTCGGTGTCCAGTTTCAAAGACGAAAAGTTGATAAAAAAGCAAACCTACATGAAAACTGAAACCTACATGAAAACTTAAGCCGAAATTCATCAAAATAGATCCTTACAATTTCGAGCTATACCATTTCAAAGTTGGTGCGTTTTTTGGGACACACTGTAGTTGCAATGCATTACATAGTATAACTACTAAGTTTGAGTGGTGCCATCTCATGTTAATGCATAAACATTCAAATTCATCTACTGGTAATACTTTCTTCTGAAATGTTAAGCAAAATAAACATAATTTCTGTACCTGAGTCCTATAACTCAAAAACTCTCACAAATAAAGTATTCAGGGACAGCAATGGCTGCATCCCACCTAATGGTAACAAAGCACTGAAAAAAAGAGGTATAGAATAAACTGGAAGTGATCAAAGATCTCAAACCTCTGCTGAGAATAGTGCCACCCACCACCCCTGGTTAAATTTCATCAAAACCTGTTCACAGCTTGTGGAAATACAGTGCGAAGTATCTGTGTACGCCATATCTCTTCACCGAAAAGAATTGTAGATGGTCCAGATTTGATGTAAGAATTGGGATCGCCACAAAAATCTAATCTAATTACGTCCTCTTTGGCCATGCCCAACCCATCAAAAATCATCATTATTCATCCATAATTTTTAGACTTATCTTGGATACCGGTCCGACAAACCCCAAAACACAGTGTGTTCAGCGTAAGTGATATACATAGATATACAGCTAGATATACAGCCAAAAGCAATACAATTCTTCACTGTTCAGCGAATGACATAACGTGTGCGTAAACCATATAATGAATAAATAAATAAACAAGTAACCCTTGCTCAAGGCTAAGTACTGCCCAGGGCCATGCCGGTGCAACATTTCCTGAATCCAGCCCAACTGGTTCAAGCAGTATCATAGCACACAAAAGCCACACAAAAAACCATGTAACCTTGACATTTGACCTATGACCTTGATATTCAACAGGCTTCTACTGATTGTCACGGAAAATGTTCATGCAAAATTTCATCAAGCTAACTATAGCCGTTCACAAGTTATCGTGCTGACAGAGAAAAAACTTAGCGACAATGCTGAAAACAATACTACTATCGCAGTAATAAACGAATAAATACCTGAGTGACAACATTAGCATAGTGGTATGTAGCGACCAAGTGAAAACTGCTGTCAATGCTATACAGGTAACCAACAGACAGCGTGCTTATGAAGCAGAACAGGTGAGACAAACGTGTTCTATCGGAGGACACAAATCCATTCCCTGGTTTCCCAGTTGCAGTTTCACCATCTAAATACCACAACAACAGAAACTATGCCGAGTAGACTTTGTTTCACATCTGTGTGTGGCGTAGCTTTTATTTTACTTTTTATTTTACTTTGACTTCGCTTTTATACCACTCTTTTTTATACTGCTCTGTCCATTCTGTCTGTCTTGTACTGTGTGTACGATTTTATAAAAAAAAAATAAATAAAATATGACAACATCACAGTCGCACCAACTGTAATCTGGATACATTTTGTCAGATACATTTCACCATTTCTATGCTGCACAGTATTACCGAGCAACAATCGCCAGTTAACAACTATTTTTTTACAGTGAAGGACAAATGAATCACCTGACAACGACTTCTCTAGATTCATTGACATTTACTACAAGAATAGCTGCCAAATCCTATGTAATATACAAAGCTAGAATGCTGGCTGCTCCATAACTTTTTTTAATGTTTCTACAGAAAAAGAAACCCACAAAAATGGTCAAAATAACAACGTAATGTAATGTAATGTAATGTGAAGGCATCAATTTTCGAGTGTCCTAAGTGACTTAATAGCTACTGCAAGGGCGCTTTACATAGCCAATGAGCTAGCGGTCTGTTATTTAGTACAACAGTGAAAACTAGAAGTCTTATCATGAGGTCATGAGGACACAGACCCAGTTCGGGAAGCGCGCCTTCTCCGTCTGCGGTCCAAGTATCTGGAACCAGATTCCTCCTCACGTCAGGAACCTTCATTCTGTCCCGGCTTTTCGCAAAGCTCTAAAGACTTATTTGTTTTCAGAGATCACCTAGACACTGTAATGCACTATCGGTCTCACTGCTGTAGACAGGACAGCACTACAACATTGATGATTGATTGATTGACTGATTGATTATCAGTATCGGTCATGCAGTGTATTTTGGCAGTTTCATGAGTCTTCCTGTCAGCTAATGGGCAGTGGTGTGCCAATTAAGTTTCAATCTTCATCTTCTTAGTGCGTAAATCACACAAATGTTTCCTGACTCAGTAACCGACTCCAAAAAAAAGAAAAAAAGACATCGGCATCACTTATACTTCAATGCAACTACCTGCTTGTCACGTGACGACCACATCAAATGACCTAAAGCATATACCAAATGTGTGTTCAAAGACAGTATTACGTGCACATTCTGTTTATGTCTAACGCGCCAATTCTCCAGAGTTACTTCACGCTAGGAAGGTCCCAGAAGTAAAGTTCTGGAAACTGCTGTGGCAGAACTTATGCAGGCCACTGTTCTTCCCATTGTCAAACCTAAAGCATAAAAGTACTGCAGAATATACTTATCATATTTTTCTCCACCTGTTTGCAGTGTTACTATCTTTAACGTATACTCAAAAACTCACAGGTAGCTACCACATAGAGCCAAACAAAAAATTAACGAATTATAATTCGAAAACTGATTACCATAAAAAATCAGAAAACAGTCCAAGTAGTAAGTAAGTAAGTAACAAGGACGTTTATAGTGTCTGAAAACAACAAACGTCACTGTGCAGGCACTGTACAATCACATGGGGTCGGGATATGATATGTCAAACAGATGTGTCTTGAGACGGGACCGGAAGACAGCCACAGAAGGTGCGGAAGTGACATGTTCAGGCAGACTGTTCCAGACATGACAGCGGCGACCGGAAAAGCTCGGTCGCCGACGGTAGACAGTCGGCTGCGGCTGACGATCAGTGACCTGTGCAGACAATCCAGACGTATGAAGCAAGAAGGCTGTACGTGAAATGTAAAGGAATTCAGATTTAAACGTATTAGTCGTACCTCCGGGTTTATTATACACAGGTAGCAAGTGAACAGTGACAATGCGCTGTCGTGAATACAGCTTAGCATAGAACCATGTTGTCACACCATTGCCCAGTACACCAGTCAGGCCAGATTCACGTGCTACATCGTCTGCAATATAAACCAGCAGGATACATAACTGATTTAAATGTGAGTTTTTAGTACTTCCATATCTATGGAGTCACACAGTATCAGATGCATCAAGAATAAATCACAGATGACACAAATGCCACACACAAAGTGACCAAAAAATTACAAAAAAAAATAAAACCAAACTACACCATAAAAATGACAAAAAAAAATGGCAAACAATTAATAATCAAACACATTACAGCTGTAAATACAAACCTACCAAAGCAGGAACCTAGTACAAGTTGGCATTTAAATGACACAATTTAGATGCCAACTTGTACTAAGTGTCTGCTGGTGGCACGGAATAAATATCTTTCAAATCATACAATAATAAAAAGCAAAACTCCACTCATACAAGCAGACATGCAGTAACACTAAGCCCAAAAAGAAAACTGAAAAATGACCTAATCAGAAAATATGGCAGCCTATTTGCACACAGTGTCCATTTTTTGGTTAGGATGACTACCACGCAAGACCAAGACAGATGTATAAATAAATGCAACAAATGAACAGTTCAAACAGACACAAAAACAGCACAGTACCTTCAAATTCTACGGACACGGGACACGGGGGCTGGCTGCCATTCACTGGACCAATGAACAACTCATCGCATCTATTGGACGTCGGCGAAAGACCGAGGTCAGTGTGCAGAAAGTCTTGCTGAAGCTTGGCTTGAAGACTGAGAGTCAAACTTGTACAGTGTTCATTACTGCTGCCACCACTAGTCTCTGCATCTGTACCACTCACTAAAGATGCGACTTGATCCTTTGCTGATGCCGATGTACCATTTCTCATCAAACCAGTCGAACCTGTGTCATACTTCACACTTCCATTATAACAGTAGTGCTGTGCGAATATTCGAAATTTCGAATCGAATAGTTACTTCAGTATTCGATTCGATTCGAAACGAGCACAATTATTCGAAATTTTTGAATACTTACCGTCACCAATTTCTTACTTATTTAACAGAATAGGCCGATTTTTCACCTTAGCAACCACGCCTAGCAACCAACAAAATCAACAAACATGGAGTCGTCTGCGTCGTCGGTGTCGTCTAAAGACTCTAAACGTAGTCTAATATGACTCTACTTACTACTGGTGACTTTTGAGACCGACGATAACTATTCGATTCGATTCAAAATTTCAAATAATAGCTCAACTATTTGATTTGATTCGATTCGAAATGAAAAAAAACACTATTTGCACAGCACTATATAACAGTGTGCAGGAAACATAAGCCCATTATCAGCGACTACGTTACCGCCAGTGGACGAGTCTCTTAACTGAGCTGCTTCGGACAATTCCTGCTCACTGTTACCAGAGACGACGCTTGGACTAAGATTCAGCTGAATCGACTGGCATTCGGTCTCGGAAGCACAGACGAGAAACTCCTCGCATAAACTCAACGTGAGTATTTTGAAAGCAAAATCAAGCTCCAGCATACACTTGACATCTCTGAAACAAAAACACGAACAAATATGAAATACACCGACTGACACTTATTATCAATAACAGCTCCACTACGTATGCAACACTAACTGAAGAAAAGCTGAGATGTTGCTCCGTGTAATTTCGACATGTTTCTATGCACCTCTGATTAGTTTTCAACATACACCACCATATAAATGTGTTCTTGCAGACTGAATATTTAAAAACCCACAAACTTTGGCCAAAGTGAAGACTTAAGAAGAACATGGTTTAATGACATTCTGGACTTAGCGTTACAGCTTACAGGCAAGCCTAGAACAGCACGCTTCCAAGACATCTAAATATGTACACTGCCAAGCACCTATATTAAAAAAATTGTCACAATATCTTTTTCAACAGAAGCAACATGCAGCCAAAAACGTTCCCACTTTGTGGCCAATGATCACAGAAAATCTGTAAAATAAAAATCACCTAAAGCAGTGCTGTGATCCAGCGATGTTTGTGTCATTTAGTCCGTATATAAGGACACGGGTTTGCAAAGCGACGGCCAAGTTACACAGCGAGCTGTTGACTGCGATAGACTTTGGCGAAGCTTTCAATGGAATCTCGATGACATTCAGTCGGTCACAGTTACCAGTGTCGGCTAACTGGCCATTCAGTCGCATGCTTCTCATCTGCCCTGCCACACTGGCACTTATCACATGATGTCCGACATCCGGATGTATGTTTATGTACACTCTCACTGAGTCCTGGGCTTTATCCACTGAACCACGATGATTGGCTAATGGATGCTCAATAGTAACAAGGAAATTCCCTGCAAATCACAATCACCCCAATTTAAAATAAATACATGCCAACCTACAAACGTATTAACAATCCTTGTCATCATGTTAATCAGCTACAGTACTGTTAACTCATTTGTAAAACAGTTACCACCTATCAATTGCATGATACATGATATGATATATAAAAATAACTCTTAAGTGGTATATTCAAGCAGTGTATAATGCTGGAAGGTAGACAGATGGAATGTTCAAAGAAGAACTGGTAGAATGGTGAGAAAACACAATTATAGCACATAAAGTTACATCCATACCCCTGAAAACATACAGGTCAATAAAGCCAAAAATAGCCAGGAAAAATAAAGTAATAGAAAATTGGAGAAAAGGTCACCATCCTCAACAATAAAAAATAACTTTCTCAATTAGGATACTTGTAAAAAGCACCGAAAACATCACAGCAATTTTGACTCTCTTAACTTAACTTAACTTAACGTGAAAACGGGGAAAGTAGCTCGAGAAAGCTTAAATATATCCCCTGTTAATGTCATACAAACACAAGTCCAAGTGATGATTGAACGTTTGTACGGTACGACACATTGCAGAAGACTAAAGTCTAGATCCACCAGTGAGTTGTGCTGTGCAATGAATCAAATAAGAATAAAAACAAATGACAATTTATTCACCCTTTTCACTATATGCCATCTGATCCACTGCTCCAACTGATGGAAAACGTCCAACGAGTTTGCACTGGTCAGAGGCATTCTCCGCTATGACATAGTGGCTAATAGAACAGCATGACGTTGCCACAAACAGATTGCTGCCAGCTCCACAGACAACAAGAGGCTCATCATCAAGTGACAAAACATGCTGAGCACTGAAATGATGGCACGGTATCAGTGGCAGCATTTCACCGACTGCAGAAGCTAAAATCAAACATGAGCATACAAACCTTCGCCAATAACACATTAACACTAGAAAAGTTCTTATAACAGACAGCCCTGCAACTAACATATGACAGCACAGTTCAGTTCAGTTCAGTTCAGTAACAATATTTTATCCACGCAGGTCTTATAACAAGGTTATGACGGCTGCGCTGATACATAGTAGCTGCGTAAGAACAACTCAGTCTTTAGCTGGCTGGTGAACTGTCCAATAGTGATGGACAAGTGCTGAAGTAAATCTGCTGGTTACACTAATCCATTCAGTGGGCGTTGGATGTTTCCCTGTATGAGCAATTCCCCATATGGACTTTGACACACCCCAGACATTTCCTCGTTGAGATGTAGAGATAACATAAAAGCTGTAAACTGCAAAGATTAGACAAACACACACAAACACGACATTATTGCACATATTTTAAATATGTTAGCGTCATCTGACCTTATAAGAACAAGCCCTGTAGCCGGCCGGTTCCATGGAACGAAGGTTCCTGGGAACGAAAGTTCTTTGGTACGAAAGTTCCATAATTCCTTAACCCCCAACAAAATTTTTAACCTTGTTCTTAACAGCTGTTTTGCTGTGATTGACAAGTTGACAGTTATCCGTTGTTAGATGACGAGTTAATAGTCATTTGTTTGTGTTTGTGCTTACCTGATAATAACGAGCTTAAATATGTTCATTTGTTATCATTTCGAAGTAATAACTTACAATTACAATCACAATGCCACGCCCACTTAATCATCACAACAACATCCTGTTGTCCCGGTAAAACAAAAGTAAAAATAAGTAAACGCATGCAGGCTGTTTTCTGTGCGTTTCATCCGACATTTAGAATGACCGCATCAAAATGGCGGACGTTGTAGATTGTTTATACAAGTTTGCAAATCTGTCGTTGTATCGCAACAAATTAAGCTTATCTTACGATTTTATGTGAGTAGTTTTTACAGAAAGATTATAATGTATTTGTTGATAAACCTTGTAG
>Ga0209052_1000316_pt1 | contig 14693 bp, 7 predicted proteins | sample WorMetHEROISLAND_2_FD_187409 | JGI IMG/M metagenome (GOLD analysis project Ga0209052, IMG submission 187409) | Marine gutless worms symbiont microbial communities from Max Planck institute for Marine Microbiology, Germany - Olavius sp. 4 HERON... | ecosystem: Host-associated > Annelida >...
CCGGTCATCCGCTGCACATAGTGTCCCAGATGTTTGTCCGGCGCCCACAGGATCTTCTGTCCCTGTTTGTGGAGGTGCCCAATCACAGGCAGTGCGATGCTGGAGGTTACCACCCAGTCCGAGCGCGGCCTTCACTAGGGCGCCGGTGTTGGCGTAAACGACCACCGTCCGCTCGGGGTGGCGATCGCAGAAAGCGGCAAAGGTATCCGCGGGACAACCTTCGTCCAGAGGGTATTAATTCACAAATTGTAACATAATCAATAGTCGGCAACTCCGTAGCCACTATCTCGAAATCAAGGTCCCGTCCATGTCCGATCCCCTCTCGAGGCTTCAGGCCCTGCTTAAGGAACGCATTCTGATTCTGGATGGCGCCATGGGCACCATGATCCAGCGCCACCGGCTCCGGGAGGCGGACTACCGCGGCGAGCGCTTCGCGGATTGGCTGCATGATCTGGCGGGCAATCATGATCTGCTGTCCATCACCCAGCCCCGGATCATCCAAGAGATCCACCGGCAGTATCTGGAAGCTGGCGCCGATATCATCGAGACCAACAGCTTTTGCGCCAACGCCGTCGCCATGGCCGACTACGGCATGGAGGGGTTGGTCAGCGAGCTCAACCTGACCGCGGCGCGGATTGCCCGCGCCGCGGCGGACGAGTTTTCCACCGCGGACAGGCCCAGATTCGTGGCCGGCGCGTTGGGCCCCACCAATCGCACCTGTTCCATCTCACCTGACGTCAATGATCCGGGCCTGCGCAACCTGGGCTTCGATGAGCTAGCGGCAGCCTATAGGCAGTCCATCCGCGGCCTGATGGCGGGGGGGGCGGATATCCTGCTGATCGAGACGGTGTTCGATACCCTGAACGCCAAGGCGGCGATCTTTGCCTGCAGGCAGGTGTTCGAGGAGGATGGCCGATCGCTCCCCCTCATGATCTCCGGGACCATCACGGATCGGTCCGGCCGTACCCTATCCGGGCAGACCACCGAGGCCTTCTACAACAGCCTGCGTCACGCCGAGCCTGTCTCCATCGGGCTCAACTGCGCCCTGGGCCCAGACCTGATGCGCCCGCATGTGGAGGAGCTGTCCTGGATGGCCGAATGCCGGGTCAGCGTGCACCCGAACGCGGGCCTGCCCGACGAGTTTGGCGGCTACGACCTGGGTCCGGAGGATATGGCCGCGCCGATCGCCGCATGGGCGGACGCCGGCTTCCTCAACATCGTGGGGGGTTGCTGCGGCACCACGCCGGAACATATCGAGGCCATCGCCGCGGCGGTTGCGGGCAAGCCGCCGCGGGTGCCGCCGCGGCCCGATCCTATCTGTCGGCTGGCCGGACTGGAGCCGCTCAACCTCGACTGGACCCTAAATTTCGTCAATGTGGGGGAACGGGCCAACGTCACCGGCTCGGCCAGGTTCAAGCGCCTGATCCTCGCCGGACAGTACGAGGAGGCTCTGGAAATCTGCCGCGCCCAGGTGGAAGACGGCGCCCAGATCGTGGACGTGAATATGGACGAGGGCATGCTGGACGGGGTGACGGCGATGCGGCGCTTCCTCAACCTGATGGCCGCGGAGCCGGAGATCACCCGCGTCCCCTGCATGATCGACTCATCCAAGTGGGAGATCATCGAGGCCGGGCTCAAGTGCGTCCAGGGCAAGCCCATCGTCAACTCCATCTCCCTCAAGGAAGGAGAGGAGCGATTCGTCGCGTTGGCTCGATTGTGCCGACGCTACGGCGCCGCCGTCATCGTCATGGCCTTCGACGAGCAGGGCCAGGCGGACAATCTGGAGCGCCGGATCGATATCTGCGCCCGCACTTACCGTATCCTCACCCAGGAGGTCGGCTTTCCCCCCGAGGATATCATCTTTGATCCCAACATCCTCACCATCGCCACCGGCATCGAGGACCACAACCCCTATGGGGTGGACTTCATCGCGGCGGTGCGCTGGATCAAGGGCAACCTGCCCCACGCCCTCACCTCCGGCGGCCTGTCCAACGTCTCCTTCTCCTTCCGCGGCAACAATCCGGTGCGCGAGGCCATCCACGCCGTATTCCTCTACCACGCCGTCGCGGCCGGGCTGGACATGGCCATCGTCAACGCCGGTCAGCTCGCGGTCTTCGACGACCTCCCCGCCGAGCTGCGGGACGCCGTGGAGGACGTGGTCCTCAACCGCCGCCCGGACGCCACCGAACACCTGCTGGAGCTGGCGCCCAAATACCGGGGCCAGGGCGGTGAAGCCAGGCCCAGGGAAAACCTTCGGTGGCGTGACCAGCCGGTAGAAAAACGCCTGGAGCACGCTCTGGTAGAAGGCGTCACCGAGTATATCGACCAGGACACAGAAGAGGCCAGGGTCCAGGCTGAGCGCCCGCTGCAGGTCATCGAGGGCCCCCTAATGGACGGCATGAATCGCGTCGGTGACCTGTTCGGCGCCGGCAAACTGTTCCTGCCCCAGGTAGTCAAATCCGCCCGGGTCATGAAGAAGGCCGTGGCCTACCTGGAGCCCTATCTGGAGGCGGAGAAGGCCCGGTGCACGGCCCAAAGCCAAGGCAAGATCCGGTGCACGGCCCAAAGCCAAGGCAAGATATTGCTCGCCACCGTCAAGGGGGACGTGCACGACATCGGTAAGAATATCGTGGGCCTGGTGCTCCAGTGCAACAACTACCAGGTCATCGACCTGGGCGTCATGGTCCCGGCGGACACCATCCTGGAAGCGGCGCGCGAATACCAGGTCGACATCATCGGACTATCGGGTCTCATTACGCCCTCCCTGGACGAAATGGTCTATGTCACTCAGGAGATGCAACGCCTGGGCCTGAAGATGCCCCTGCTGATCGGTGGTGCCACCACCTCCAAGGCCCACACCGCGGTCAAGATCGCGCCTCGCTGTGAGCACCCGGTAGTCTACGTGCCCGACGCCTCCCGGGCCGTGGGCGTGGTGTCACGCCTGCTCTCCCCGGACACACGCGCGGACTACGACCGAGCCATCCGCGCCGAGTATGCCGAGGTACGCAGCCGCCGCGCCGCCCACGACCAGGCCTGCAACCTGCTCCCGCTCGACCGGGCCCGGGCCAATCCGGTACGGATCGACTGGGACAGCTACACACCGCCAGTGCCGGTCGAGCCGGGGCTCCAAGTCCTCGAAGACATCCCGATCCGGGACCTCACCCCTTACATCGACTGGACCTTTTTTTTCCACGCCTGGCAGCTCAAGGGGCGTTATCCACGGATCCTGGATGACACGTACAAGGGCCCGGAGGCGCGCAAGCTCCACGCCGACGCCCAGGCCATGCTCGAACGCATCAGCGAGGAGAAACGCCCGCGGGCCGCGGCCGTCATCGGACTCTTTCCCGCCAATGCGGTGGGCGACAACGTCCTGGTCTTCGGCGACGAAGAGCGGGGCGAACCCCAGGCCATCTTCCGCTTTCTGCGTAAACAGGGCCGCCAACCGGACGGCAAGTACAACCACTGCCTCGCCGATTACATCGCCCCGCTGGACACCGGACGGGCCGACTACCTGGGCGCCTTTGCCTGCACCGCAGGGTTGGGGGTCGACGAGCTGATCGTGGATTTCGAGGCGGATCACGACGACTACTCGGCCCTGATGCTCAAGGCCCTGGCGGACCGCCTGGCAGAGGCCCTGGCCGAGTTGCTGCACGAGCGGGTGCGCCGACGCGCCTGGGGCTACGCGCCGGACGAGAACCTGAGCAACCAGGATCTGATCGCGGAACGCTACCGGGGCATCCGTCCCGCCCTGGGCTATCCGGCCTGTCCCGACCATACCGAAAAGGACACCCTGTGGCGCCTGCTCCAGGTCGAATCCCGCACCGGCATCCGGCTGACCGAATCCAAGGCCATGGTCCCCGCCGCCGCTGTGAGCGGACTCTACTTCTCCCACCCGGACGCCCGTTACTTCACCGTCGGCAAGCTGGGCCGGGGCCAGATCCGGGACTATGCCGAACGCAAAGGTCTGCCTCTGGACGAGATCGAACGCTGGCTGGGGCCCAACCTGGTCTATGAGCCCGAATCCTGAATCGCATAAGATGATACGGTGAGCGCGGTAGATCTTACAGGACGGCACATCGATGAGGCGTGAACCACATCGATATATTTGGGACTATATACATAACTAGCCGGAGTTTTTGTGGTTGGGAAGCGGAATAATTGACCTGCGTGTTAGGTTTCATCTTTTTTAGGGATATGCATTGCAAGTTGCATTGGCTTTTTTCGGTAAAAGTGAACCACTTTTTCTCTAAATTCCAACATAGAAGAACATGTTTTTGCGATACCACATAACTTGATGTATGTGTGTAATTAAAGCCTTTAACCCAAAGTTTTCAATAAGCCATTTATGGTAATTTTGTTTATGATGCGGAGGCGGCTTTGTATTTTTCAAGTGGTTCCAACATCAGGATCTAGACCGTGCCGGTACGCACTGAGAAATGCTTCCGACAGTCCCGGCAGCGGCAGGCCATCGGCCGATGGCCTTTGCACTCAGAAATCTGATGCGAACCGCAGTGAGGGCAGATAATCCCACTTGACCAGCGTTTCTGCTCGTAGTAAAGATGGGCAGTCTCCTCATCGGGAAATCGCTTAAAAAACTGGTAGAGGCTGATGGTTTCGGGCTTATCGATTTTCATTGGCAGAATTTTAGTTCTGGCTAGTTATGTATATAGGTCCCATATATTTCAGGACTACCGAGGCGCGAAGCGCATCAATAATGTGCCGCTTCATGCTGATCTCGGTTGCACCAGAGGCTATTGACATTTATTGTTGGTCGCTAGTAAAAACCATGGATTTTAGTCCAAGGACTTTAACTGCATGCTAAGGTTATCTAGACCCTGATAGAATACTTAACTCTGCTGAGAGAAAACCCTCTAAAATTATCGGTAGTGGAGAATTTTTAATTGATAGCGCGCTTGATAGTTCAGGTCTATCGGGCCGCGCGGCGGCCCAACCTACCTTCTACCAGTTAAAGACCACCACTACCAAATTATCTAGACCCTAGTATTTTTTGGCTATGAGATCTGAAGAAGCACGCGGCACATGCGATTTACGATCTGAAGGTTCATCTGGTATGGATCACGAAGTATCGCTATAAGGTACTGACCAAAGATGTGGGGAAGAGAATACGGATAAAGAGTACGGACATTGTTTCGACAGACCTGCGCTGCTAACGATATAGGAATCATCCAGGGAGTAATGAGCAAGGACCATGTACCTCTCTACATCTCTTATCCGCCCAGGTTGTCGGTTAGTGAAATCATGAAGTTACTTAAAGGGAGGACATCGCGCAAACTACAACCAGGACTCCCCCATTTGAGGAAGCAGTATTGGGGGCGTCACTTTTGGGCCATTGGGTATTGTGCTTTCAGTTCAGGGTATATTACAGACGATATGATCAGAGAGTATATAAAAAGGCATCGATAACATCAGGGGCATCAGAATGATGATTCTCCAGTCAAGTGCGCCCCAACTTTCAGTCCTTTCGAGCTGACTTTAGTCAGAGGCTTTCAGTCGACTTTAGCCGAAACAGTGACTTTCAGTCGCTCCCTAGACTATGAACTTTTAGTCCATAGTGGTCGATCGTAGTTCTTGTTTCCGGTTTTTTGGGCACAGCTGTACCAGGTCCCCGCGGATCAGTTCGCGCTGAACCGGAGCATCCCTAGCGCCTTTGGGGCCCGGCATAGTCGGCAGCCGAGGACTGGCGACCGGAAGCCGGAAGTTATCCGCACTCGCCCGGTCGGGAGTCGATGGAGATTGCCGACATTGGGTTGGAAGACAACTTTCGGGTAAAATTCGGTTCACGAAAATTTTCCCGCAAATCAGCGGTCTTTATCCGAGGTTTTTCTGAAATCCCGCAACGGAATAAGGATAAGGAGCTTGCGCATGATCGAGGTGCGACGACTTACCCGCAGCTATGGCGACCTGAAGGCGGTGGAGGATGTTTCGTTCGACATCGGCCACTCCGAGGTCGTGGGTCTGCTGGGCCACAACGGGGCCGGCAAGACCACTGTCATGAAGATGCTTACCGGCTACCTGGAGCCGGACGCCGGCGCCATCCGCGTCGAGGGTCTGGACCTTGGCGAGCAACGCCGCGAGGTCCAGAACCGCATCGGTTATCTACCGGAGAACTGCCCCCTGTACCCGGAAATGACGGTGATCGACTACCTGGATTACCAGGCGACCCTCCATAGGGTGCCAGAACCCGAGCGTCCCGCCGCGATCCGGGAGGCCATCGAGCGCACGGGGCTGGCGCCCAGGGCGGGCCAGGTCATCGCTACCCTCTCGCGCGGCTACTGCCAGCGCGTCGGCGTGGCCCAGGCCATCTTGCATCGGCCGCGGGTCCTGATCCTGGACGAGCCGACCAACGGGCTGGATCCGTCCCAGATCCAGCACATGCGGACCCTGATCCGGGAGCTGTCCGAGCACGCGACCCTGATCCTATCGACCCATATCCTTCAGGAGGTCGAGGCGGTCTGCGACCGGGTACTCATCATGCGCGCCGGGCGATTGGCCCTGGACTCGAACCTCGCCGCCCTGAGCAATCCGAACCGTCTGCTCGTCTCCCTGGAGCAGGCCCCGGCGCAGGCGACTCCGATCCTGATGGACCTGGACCCGGTAACCGCCGTGGAGCAGCTGGGGACCCTGGATGGCTGCTACCGCTATGCCCTGGACACCGCCGACCCGGCGGCCACGGCGCCGCTGGTCGCCCGCGCGGTAAGCGGGGCCGGTTGGGACCTGTACGGCCTGCAGCCGGAGGTCCGGGACCTGGAGACCCTATTCGGCGCGGTCAGTCGGCAGCAACAGGAGCCCCCCCATGCATGAGATCGTGCGCATCGCCCGTAAGGAACTGTGGGGTTTCTTCGCCTCGCCGGTGGCCTATATCTTCCTGGGCACCTTCCTGGCGGTGAATCTGTTCGTGTTTTTCTGGGTGGAGGCTTTCTTCGCCCGCAATCTGGCGGATACCCGCTCCCTGTTCGAGTGGATGCCGGTGCTGCTGATCTTTCTGGCGGCGGCGCTGACCATGCGCCTGTGGAGTGAGGAGCGCCGCGCCGGTACCCTGGAGACCCTGCTCACCCTGCCGGTCTCGCCCCTGCGCCTGGTATTAGGCAAGTTCCTGGCGGCCCTGGCCCTGGTGGTGGTAGCCCTGGCGCTCACGCTGCCCCTGCCCGTCACCGTTGCCCTCTTAGGCCCCCTGGATTGGGGGCCCGTGCTTGGGGCCTACCTGGCCACCCTGCTGCTAGCAGCGGCCTACATCGCCATCGGGCTCTCCGTCTCCGCACGCACGGACAACCCGATCGTGAGCCTCATCGGGAGCACCCTGCTGTGCGGGTTGTTCTTCCTCCTGGGCTCGGAGGCCCTGACGGGCCTCTTGGGACACCGCGGCGGCGAGCTTCTGGAGCTGCTGGGCAGCGGCTCGCGCTTCGAGTCCATCACCCGGGGCGTCATCGACCTGCGTGATCTCTACTTCTATCTCAGCATCGCCGGCCTGTTCCTGGCCCTCAATGTCTACTCCCTGGAGCAGCTACGCTGGGCCGAGGATACCCTGAACCCGGCTCGCCACCGGCGCTGGGCTCTAGTCACCGGACTGCTCGCGGCCAACCTCCTGGCCGCCAACCTGTGGCTGCACCAGATCGGTTGGGCGCGCGCCGACATCACCCAAGGGCGGGTCTACTCCATCTCCGAGGCCACCCGCAACTACCTAGCCCAGCTCCGCGAGCCCCTGCTAATCCGCGGCTATTTCAGCGCCCGCACCCATCCCCTGCTGGCGCCTCTGGTACCCCAAATCCGCGACCTGTTGCGGGAATACGAGATCGCCGGCGGCAGCAAAGTGCGGGTGGAGTTCATCGATCCGATGGAGGAGCCGGAGCTAGAGCGGGAGGCCGGCGAGCGTTACGGCATCCGCCCGGTGGCCTTCCAGACCGCCAGCAAGTACCAGGCGGCCGTGGTCAACTCATATTTCGACCTGCTGGTCCAATACGGCAGCCAATATGAGAAGCTGGGCTTCCGTGATCTGATCGAGGTCAAGGACCCGGGCGCGGGGGACCTGGAGGTGCGCCTGCGTAACCCGGAGTACGACCTTACCCGGACCATCAAAAAGGTGCTCTACGGTTACCGGGGCGGTGGCGACATCTTCCAGGGGTTGACCAGGCCGGTGGCCTTTCACGGCTACATCTCCCCAGTCGAAAAGCTGCCGGAGCCCCTGCCCGGCCTGCTGGAGGCACTGCGGGCGGTGCTCGCCGAGCTGACGGAGCAGGCCGCCGGCAAGCTCACCTTCGACATCCGGGACCCGGACGCCGGTGACGGCGCCCTGGGGCAGGAGATCAAGGAACGCTTCGGCTTCCAACCCCTGATCCTGGACCTGCTGGACCCCGAACCCTTCTACTTCTACATGGTCCTGGAATCCGGCGACCAGGCCATTCCCATCCCCCTCCCCGAGGGGCTCGACCAGACCGGGCTGCAACGGGCCATCGCGGCCGGGATCAAGCGCTTCGCGCCGGGTTTTCTCAAGACGGTGGCCCTCTACACCCCGCCCCAGGCCGGTGGTGGATTCATGGCAGCGGCGGTCGGCCCGAGCTACGGTGCCCTGGAGGAGCACCTGAGGGCCAACCTGATCCTGAAAAAGACGGAGCTCGACCGGGGCACCGTCCCCGAAGATACGGATCTGCTGCTGGTGGCCGGACCCGAGGGCCTGGACGAGAAACAAGTCTTCGCCATCGATCAGTTCCTGATGCAGGGGGGAACGGTGATCCTCGCTGCCTCCCCTTACCACCTAGACCTGGGAGGCAACGCCCTCACGGCCCGGGTCCGACCGACGGGCCTGAATGAGTGGCTGGCGCATCAGGGCGTCGCGCTCGCGCCGACCCTGGTGCTGGATCGCCGGAGCACGCCCTTCCCGATCCCCGTCCAGCGACAGGTGGCGGGCTTCCTGGTCGAAGAGATCCGGACCATCGCCTATCCCTACTTCCCAGACATCCGGGACCAGGGTCTGAATCAGGAGATCGGCATCACCTCCGGGCTCGGACAGATTACCCTGAGCTGGGCCTCGCCCCTCGAGATTGACCCAGAGAAAAACCGGAACCGCCAGGTGATCGAGCTGTTGAGGAGCTCGGCAGATTCCTGGACCGATGCATCCGAGGATATTCAGCCCGACTTCGATGCCCACGGCCCCCTCGGCTTCGCCCTGGGCGGCAACCAGGGCAGTAGGCCCCTGGCGGTATTGGTCCAGGGCCGCTTTGGCTCCTTCTTCGCCGGCAAGCCTTCGCCCCTGCTGGCGGAACCGGAGGAAGACAAACCGGAATCGGGAACATCCGAGGATGAGGATCTGGCCGAAGAATCCGCTGCAGGGCCGAATGCACCGCTAGAAGCGGCGGCGCAACCGCCGATCTCCGGCGTGGTAGAGACCTCCCCCCCGGCGGCTCGGCTGATCCTGATCGGCTCCGCCGGCTTCCTCACGGACACGGCGATCAGCCTCGCCACGGAGGCCACCCGCACCCTGTACACCAAGCCCCTGGAGCTGATCCAAAACGCCGTGGACTGGTCCCTAGAGGATCGCGGATTGCTGAGCCTACGCGGTCGGGGTCAGTACTCGCGACTGCTGAGGCCCCTGACCCGGCGCGGGCAGATGATCTGGGAGTACCTCAACTACGCCCTGGCCCTGGCCAGTCTCGCCCTCGTCTACGGCCTGCATCGGCGCAGTCGACGACGACGCCGGAGTCATTATGAGGTGGTCATGTCCACGGGGAGGTCCTGAACCATGCAGACGACAACAGAAATCCAAGGGAGTGCCGCGCCGGCCGGGACGGCCGCCAAGGTGAACAAAGGTGCCCTGCGTTCTCCACTGGTCATCGCCTTGGGCGGGCTGCTGGTGCTGCAGCTCTTCCTAGCCGCCTTTCTGCCGGGGAGCTGGGGGAAGAAGATGGGACCCGCAGAGTCCGCAGGCCCCCTCCTCGCCTTCGACCCGGAACAGGTGACCGGCATCCGCATCCAATCCCCCGCCGGGGAGCCGGTGCGGGTGACCAGGACCGAAGACGGCTGGATCATACCGGCCCTGCAAAACCTCCCCGCCGCCAAGCATAAGGTGACCGCCCTGCTGTCCAAACTGGAAGACCTGCAGAGAGGCTTACCCGTGGCCACCTCGGAAGCGGCCCTGAAGCGCTTCAAGGTCGTCGATCAGATCTTCGAGCGCAAGCTGATACTGGAGCGCGGCGCCGCTCTACCCGTGATCCTCTACCTCGGCGACTCTCCCGGATTCCGGCGCCTGTTCGTGCGCGCCGACGGCGATGGGGCCGTCTACGAGGCGGAGCTCGGCCTCTTCGATGCCCCGGACCGACCGGACGCCTGGAGCGACCGGACACTGCTCCACCTGGACCCGGGAGCCATCCGGCGGCTGACATTCGCGGGGCTGACCCTGGAACGTACAGACAACGACTGGCGGCTTACGGACCTGGCCGAGGGTGAGGACCAGGACGAGCAGGCCGTCAAGGATCGGATCCGCGTCCTCACCAACATCGACTTTCTCGGGGTGTTGGGAGACGAAGAAAGACCCGCAATCGATACCGAGTCTACCCCCATCGAGCTCGAGGCGACCCTGGCCGATGGTGAGACCATCCGCTACCGGATCACCAAGTTCATGGAAGGCAACGACCACCTGCTCGAGGCCTCTAATCGACCCCAAGGCTTCACCCTTGCCGGCTATGTGGCCGAAGACCTGACCGACCTGCAGCGAACCGACCTGCTGAAAAAACCCGGAGAAAACAAGGAAACTGGGGAAGATGCATCCGCGGGATCGTCGCCGGCTCAGACCGCGGATGAAGGAGATGCAGACCCGGTGGCCACGTCGGGTACGCCCTGATACCTCATCCTTCAGTATGTTCTGTTTCTAAGGGAAAGCCAAGGAAGGTTATCAAGGGAGTTGATGAAGAGTACCTGGGAAGCCGTCGCATCTTGAGGCCTCGAGTCTGAACGTAGATTGGCTCCCCGCCGCCCTCATCGCTAAACCGGAGAGTATCCGAGGCCGTGAGCGAGGCTCGTGGGCCTGCATGGTAGGCGCGGGTTCAGGGTCGGGGAACCAGGTCACGAGCCTAACCGGTTTAAGCCATTTGGAGAACCAGAACATGAAGACCGCCGGCATTGATGTTAGCCACCAAACCGTTACCTTGGCGATCAACTGCGGGGAGCGGATGGGGAAAACCCCATGACATCAAGAATACCCCCCAGAGGCATGTGGCCCTGATCCGAGTTTTGTACAAGGCCCAGGTGAGCCGTATCTGCCTCGAAGCAACCGGCCCTTATCACCTCGATTTTGCGCTGGCCCTGTTCGATCTCCTGGTCAGCGGCACCGGCATCGCTGCCGCCAGCGCCATCCAACTCCTCGGTAAACGCCTGGTCCTGCCTGACGACATGAGCGCCAAGCAGTGGGTTGCCATGGCCGGACCGATCCACGCCGCTGCCAGCGCATCGTCGAGACCCATGGCCTCAAGAAGATCCAACCCGTCTGTGCCGTCATGCGCAAACTCCTGCAGGCCATCCACGCCATACTCAAGAACCGCACTCCCTTCGACAGCTGCCGCTTCCATTCTCCCTCCGATGCAGTGGCCGATTAACCCAATTTATGGGGCGGCGGTAAATTTCTGTGAATGAGGAGGCATATTGGTCTTACATCGGAATAGCGTATCTACAGGCCGAATGATTTGGCGCGATTAGGGGGACCAGATTTTCGTTGGGATTTGTGAGGTGGACTCCAACCTACGGGCTAACAGGAAATGATTATTAGAATTTATGTGCGTGTCGGAATTTCTTATCGTATTTTGCCGGCTCCCGTGCGCATCAATCTTGATGCATCCGATTAATCCTGTACCACTCACAATTGGCGCAAGCCCCTCAGCGCAAATAGGCACCGTCTTCACCGATCTTGCCGGGACCGTCGAGGACGTAGATGCCGGCGGAGTTGCCCTTGACGTGAAACGAAAGGTTTCCATCGCCGATGGCGAGCCCGATGACGGCGTAGCTCTCACCGTCGTTCCAGTCGCGGACGAAGGAGAGGCCGGAGCCCCACTCGGCGATACGACTCATGGGGGCCTTCTGCAGGGCGGGGATGGCGCGGCGAATCCGGTTGAGGCGCTGGAGGTGCCGGTACAGGGGGTGGTTTTGGGTCTCCGCGACGTGCGCGTCGTCGATGTGGTCGCCGAAGTAGGCTCGTCCCGTGGTTTCCAGGGTGCCGTCGTTGCCGATGATGTCCTGGGGCGCGCCCTTCATAAACTCGATTCTTCGCCGAAATAGAGGCAGGGGATGCCGCGTACCGTCCATAAGAGGTTGTAGGCGGCCGCCGCCATCCACTGCTCGCCCCTGAAGCGGAAGCGAAAGTCGTTGTCCGGGCCGACGTCGTGGTTCTGCAGGAAGGTGACGAGCTCGGTGGCGTTGCCGTAGATCCAATCCATCTCCAGCACCCGGCCGACACCCTCGAAGCTGCCGCGGCTCAGGTTGTCGCGGAAGGTGGAGAAGAGGCCGAAGTCCAGCTGGGGAAAGCCGGAATCGCCCCCAGAATTCGGGGCGCGGGGGTCGTGGCCGAGGCGGGTGTACCACCAGGGACGGATCTGCGAGGGTCCGTTGTCGCCGCCGCCCAGGTCGCCCCAGCCGTAACCCTTGACCAAGTTCTCGCCGAATACGAACAACCCCGGTTTGTGGGCCTTCCAGGCGTTGACGTACTCGAGTAGGTTATCGCGCTCGATGTGCTTGACGGTGTCGATGCGCAGGGCATCAACGCCCATGTCCAGGTAGCGCTCGATGCTGCCGATGAGGTAGCCCTTGACGTTCTCCCGCTCGGTGGCGAGGTCGATGCAGTCGCCGGCGAGGTACTTGTATTGCAGCGGGTGGGCGCTTTCCCAATCCCCACCGCAGATGAATCCTTCCTGGTGATACCACGCGGGGTCGAAGGTGTTGGCGTCGATGCCGAAGAAGCGGCCGGGGTTGTAGCCGGCCTTGGGCAGGGTCTCGCCAGTCTTGGGGTCGACCAGGGGCTCTATGCCTTCCGGGTCCCGAGCATGGCGCTCCCGATACCAGTCCGGGGCGAGGGGGTTGTCGATGTCGTCCCGGTTCGGCCAGGCGTAGTTCCCAGGTTGCCCTGGTAGGGGCCATGGTCGATCCGGCCCGGTTCCGAGCCCTGGGGAACGTAGTATTTGATCGGCAAGTGGTCGATCCACACCTTGCCGCGGATGCCGTACTGGCTGGAGTGGTTGATGACTACGTCCTGGATGATTTTGATGCTGCGAGCGTGGGCGGCGTCGATGAAGTCCTGATAGGTCGCGTCCGGCGATTCCAGCCGCGGATCGATCCGGGTCCAGTCGTAGCCGTGGTAGCCGTGGTAGTCGAGACCGGAGCGGTTCTCGATGGGCGGGGTGATCCCAGATGGCACTGAACCCCAGGTCGCGGATGTAGTCCAGGCGTTGGATCAGCCCCTCGAGATCCCCGCGCCAGTGGGGGTCCTCGGCCTCGCCGGCGGTATTGAAGCGGATGCGGTCACGGCAGAAGAAGTTATTGGACGGGTCGCCGTCGTAAAACCTGGCGGTAAGCAGAAAGTAGATGGTCTCTTCGCGGAAGTCGGGCAGCCCGGTGTCTTCTGATTTGATCCGCGGTGGCGCTGACTTGGGCTGCGGCGAGGAGCCATCGGGGACGGCCGTGGTTGCTGCTGCCTGTGGTCGTTGGTCGTGCCACTGGCCGTCTTCCGTGTACCAGCCGCCGCGGTCCCGGTAGAGATCGCCACTCTGGCGGCCCTTCAGATCATTGAAGACGAAGCTGGCGGCCGCGACGCCCTGGAACCGATAGGTCAGCCAACCGTCCACCTGTTCCATGGGAATGCCCGGCCAGGTCGTACCTCGGTCATGAGGGTGGGTATTCCAGTAATGGATGTGGACGCTGTCGGCCCAGTCGGCGGGTTTTCTGAAGTAGACGACAAGATCGGCCGTCGCATGGACTCCGGGCGGTGCTGTAGGGGCGATCTTTATGATCGCCCCCTATCGGCATGGCTAGCGAGGCTTTACCTCAGACCAAACAAGGTATGGGTTTGGGTCTAGATAACTTTAGAGAGGATTATCTCTCACATGAAATCATAGCAGCATGAATTTGCCCGTGGTAATTGCCCTATCAATGGCATTGACTCATTCTAGTCATATGCCAAACGAAGGCTTGCAAAATTCAATGGTGTTCCACGAGAAATCTTTCATCTACACCTGAAAGAATGTGAATTTAGATTCAATGATAGAATACTTACTCTGCTGAGAGGAAATCCTCTCTAAAGTTATCTAGATCCTTCATTCGGTATTGGTAAATTTTTAACTGTATAGCGTGGTTGATAGTCCAGGTCTACCGGGCCGCACAGCGGCCCAACCTACTTTGCTACCAGTTAAATGCCACCACCACCCGAGAAGTAATCTCCGGGTGAATGGATGGCAGAAATTCGGCGATCGCGCCACGTTCGCAATCGAGTTCAAGTTCGTCTCCGATCCCCATATAGGGACAGGGATCACGGCCTGACCTGGCGGCATCTTGGGGTATGTTCCGCCTGTGGGTCCAGGACCGCAATCTCTGTGAGCACTGGGCCCAGGGGGAACTGCACACCGAGGTAGCCTGGTATCTCCTGCCGCTGTTCGGATGGCTCGCTGAGAATTGGGACCCCCTGTTCCGCGAATACCGCCTGC
>Ga0209052_1000317_pt1 | contig 14691 bp, 12 predicted proteins | sample WorMetHEROISLAND_2_FD_187409 | JGI IMG/M metagenome (GOLD analysis project Ga0209052, IMG submission 187409) | Marine gutless worms symbiont microbial communities from Max Planck institute for Marine Microbiology, Germany - Olavius sp. 4 HERON... | ecosystem: Host-associated > Annelida >...
CGCTGAAACCACGATCCAGGGACCACCAAGCCATGAGAACTGCAGAATGATAGAAGACGTGAGGTGTTGTCATTTGGAACTCCTGCGCCAAGCGGACCGACAACGTCGAAGACTACGAACAGTTCAAAAAACTGCTAGGTTACCCCTGGTTTTAAAAACAGGGCATAAGTTTTCCCCGACAATGGCATACTTTGCTGTTACTAAAATAGTTTGCAATATAGCCGGGAAACAACGGTGTAACATGACGAGAATATATTTGCAAAGTACGCCATTCTACTTAGATCCTCGACATTCCCCGGACTTTTGGTCAATCCAATGACAGCTGTCGAATTCCCCGACATTTCTGGGATTCCAGATAAATGGTTACTCTGTGACAACAATGGCAAGCAGCAACGATGATGATAAATAATTCGATGTGATCCTGGAAGATAAGCTTTATGCAGCCTGGCACACCAGCTAGGGGCGTTGCACTGAATGGGCCAACCCATCCACCACTAACCAGCATAGAGCAACCGATGGTAATGACGACGATGTTAATCGAGACGAATCAGTCGACATGATCTTGGAAGATAAGCTTTACGTAACCTGGCTCACCGGCCAGCGGCGTGGCACAGAACGGACACGTAGCACGGAAACCAAGGCAGCCGTGTGGAATAGGAATAGATGCCCAGTATCTGTACAATCAATCATTCAATCACTCAACTGATCAATCAAATGCGTTAACAAAAACATATGATAGACTGCAGCCAACTCAAATACGAAGATAAATATGACGTTTTCTGTTTATAATCAAATTCGAGCTACAGGGAGGAAAAAGTGCCTGTAAAACGTGATGTGGGTAGAATAAAAATTTAAAAGCAGGTTCAACCAGAGCCAGCTCCAGAAATCAACAACTAATCATGCAATTATCATCATAAACTTCAACGACTAAAACAAATTTGATCATTAAAATGCGACAAAAGTCAGCAGCCAGCCAAACTCACAAACTGTATCATCTCTATACAGGACTACGTTTTATTTCATGGGAGGAAAGTGTGAATAAAGCAGCCATTCATCTATATATTAATACGAGAAGGTTCATTGCCAAGCTCACTTGTTACTCTGCCCAACTTTACAAATGCGCCATGTTCCCAACGTTACATTATATAGATGATTGGCATCAACAGCTTAACACTTTGCTCCAGATGACTACAGTTTGCAGGACACTGCCTCCAAAGAGTAGAGGAACCCATTCATTCCGTTCTGTTCTTCGAACCAGCTGGAACTTTTTGACCCGGTGGTCATGCCCGCATGAGTTACATCAGAACACTCCTGTGTGACTCTGGTCTACATTCAACCATCGACCTGTGACAAGCCACGGCATCGTGTGATGAGTGGCGTGTGACTGTGCTGCGATTGATGTCAACAGCACTGCAGCAATGTAGAGTGAAGAAGAACATATCAAACAGAGTCCAGCAATGTCTGTCGTCCTATGTCTATTCACCACTGTGTAACTGACTATTACTTACTTAACGGAGTTTTCGGAGGCCATGTGAGCACAGGGACAGAAGCAGTGTGTGAGTACATCATTGTCAACGTAGAAACTAGTCTCCTGACCGAGCTGTAGCTTTACAAACGGACCAGTCTACAACAACGACACTGTAGTGGTTGTAGTAGTATTAGTAGTAGCAGCAGGACCAGCAGCAGCACTAGACTCATTAACTACTAGTAAGTAAGTAAGTAAGTAAACAAATTTATAAAGCGCACATTGTCGGCGAGAAACTCGCCGAATCTGAGGCGCTGGGGTGAGGCGGGGCACTAAAGATGGCCAGAGGTTGAAAAAAGGAAAGTTTTGAGTTGGCGACGGAAAGAAGCTATTGAACTATTGAGGATATCAAGAGGGACAGAATTCCAAATGGTAGGGGCAGCTACGGAAAAACCTCTAGAAGCAAAACAAGTACAGACACGAGGCACACACAGTAAATTAGTGTCAGATGAACGCAATGTACGAGTTGGAGTGTAATGTTCAAGAACAGAGTTCTTGTAGTAGTAGAATCACTGACTCTTGTACTACGCCATTACAGAGTAACTTAATCATATTATGCGGCCCTCCTAACAGGGCACATTACAGGTTTGTCAGCTCCTAACTCGAAAACAGAAACACAGAAAAACTGAACAATGGTGTGAACATTGGTTCCCCAGAGCAGGAGTAACCAGTGTGTCAATTTTCAGTGCAAAAAGTCGAAGTTCAGAGTTATGGTTATGGCTCGGGTTGTGCAGATCCAGGCGGATGGCTGTAGAATATGTTTGCATCAACTAGTTGTAACTCCTTACAAAAAAACTTGATAATGTAACGACAGAACCTTGAGACACATGGGACAAGTACAGTTGTTGACGTCTCCGGTGCCCTTGCCCCACGAGTGCTGTCCGTGGACATGGCCACAGTTGAGGTACACGTATGGTGCCTTGTCGGCGTCAGAGATGGTGTTCTTGCTCGGTAGTACCAGCGTGTTTAGTCCGACCGGACATTGCGGACGACTTGCATTGATCTCGGCAACCTGGTGCTCCAATTCCCGCTTGCTCTGGGCAACAATTACATCATCACCACAGATCAGTCTAACAGGCCTAAACAACAAGCATTATTTCTATGATTTTTGCATTAAAGTCACGCCACACAGTTCTACAGCAGTTATAAATTAGACAGAATGACAAGCATCTGATAAACTACAATGTCTTTATTCAAAGAATGAAGCATATCAGCCGCTCTACAAGACTGGATTAAACAAACACTCACTAACTGAAGCTCAGCACATTTCCCACATCCATTACAATTTGTTTGCTGTGGCAACATCCCGCAGCAAGTGGAAATCTTTCAGGCAGCATATCAGCAACCGCTGTTGCCTTCTTTGAAACCATTTTCATTTGCTGCTAGATGTCACTGCAGTAGACACCTTAACAAATAAATGCTGTATCACGATAAATCTATACAGCTTATAAACTAGGTTCGTCTCTGATAACAAGTTGGAGATACGTACTGGGGCAGAGAGAAGGCCGACGGCAGACCGCCAAAGCAACGTAGCACCACACAAGTCAATGAGTGTCCCATCTCGGAGTACGTTATTCTCTGTCCTCACCTGAATGACAAATAACAGAGTTAAATCCACCCGGTGATGACACTCCATAGAGTACTGTGTGTGGAAACAAAGTCAACCGACTGCACGAGGTGCATACTATTAATAAATGCTACTGCAACCTGGACTTATGACAAATGTCTGATACACAGCTGTTCACAAACAGTTGGTCACTGTTGCAGATGAGGAGTTTCGGAGTCAGCTGAAAATATGGGCCCACAAATCAGTAATAAGTAATCAATCAAATTTATCTGAAAAATATGGCAACACAACTGATGGAATAGTTAGAATAATCTGCACAGAGTCAGAGTTAATACACATTCACAAACAGACCAGTGAGAACTAGGCTAATACAAAATACATAACCGATGAAAAACAATTAAAATTGGAATCGAAATCCATCACATTTCCAGGTTTCCTGCAAAGTGGTCACCATGATGTTGGTAATCATGTCTAGCATCGACTTTATCGCAAATAATAAACAGGCAACACAATGCTACACAAGAGTGTAAACTTATACAACAGATGACAGAGCTGACCACGCTGCTCTTCTGTGGAGTTGACCGCGACTCACGCAGTGCATATATTCCACCGTCGACAGAAACTTCCCGCCAGATTCCCGGCTTGGAATTCCCAGCAAAGCCATCTAGAGGATGCATAATGAGAATACCGTTCGTTGTCAAGCCATCAATTTCACCTTCGCTGTACCACTTCGTCGCCTTCTCCTGTGATTCAATGTATCAACATTGGAACATGTTTATTCGCCAAATTCAGACAATAACAGCTACAAAAACGTCAAAAAAACAATAATAATAATGACACATGTAAAAATAATAACAAATCTCACCTTTGCTGTACCACTTTCTGGCCTTATCGTGATGTTTCATTTGCATCAACATTTACACCAGGTCGACTGACAGAGAATTTTGTGATTATATAAAATACACTAGTCATCACATTATTGGCCGCGACAAACTCCCATTTTATTTACTCAGCCACTTTTCCATTCCTGGTTGTTGTTTAGTTCAGTTTGTTGTTTTTGTTTCCTTATGTTTGAGTTCAGGCTCCTGTATACTATGTTCGATGCAATGTTTAGTATTTTATAGATACTCCCATATGTTTCATCTAACATTTCACTGATTCATTGGTTCATCATTCATTCGTTCATTCACTCACTCACTCACTCACTCATTTATTTGATTTTTAATTAATCTTTGATTAATTACATTTTTCATTCAATCATTTATTTATCTGCTTTTGTTCATGATGAAAACAAACGATCATAACATCGAGACACATACACCGAGGAATATATTTTTCCCGACGTCGAAGCCAGCTGCATAGATCCGAGCGATGTACGGCGGACTTCGCTCGACAATGATCCGACATGCAAACCGAGAAATTGTGCTCTGCTGAGCCAGGGAGTTATCCCCTCGCTGATCACCTGGCACAGTGTCCATGACAACAAAGTCGATTGGACCTTCCGATGACCGACCGATTTGAAACATGTCCGTGTCGGGGTCAGGGTCGTATTGGACAATAACGGCTTGCGTCCGGCTCAGTGTGTATGATACAGAGTGCTGCTCTGTGTTCTGTATCAACTGTACAAAATCAAACCAAATGTCTCCTTTCATAACAGTTCATTGACAGCTATTGTACAACAGGGAAAATGTGAAAGAACACAACATATCTAACTGCTACAGTCAGCCTTTTCAATCAGATGTGTTGTTTCTTAACATCTGAATAATTTTAGACTATAACTCTTTACACAGTACAGCAACACACCTATACAGTAAAATACTGAAAATATGACAGACAAATTGATAGCAATCTGATGAGCAGCAAAATATAAAAGTTGGCACTTTTTTATGCATAAGTAAACAAAACCATGTTCATTAAAAGTCCACAATCTTAAACAACATTGTTAAAAGAATCATGCAGAAGTTAAATGATTTACTGGGAAACAAAAAAATAGCAATTTTTTCAAATAACACTTTAGATCTCAATAAACCATGCAAGAAGATTTGTTATAAACTTCTATGAAAATACAGATTAGATATCAGTCATTGCCTGCTGACATTTTACCTCGGACTGCTGAGGATTCTTAACAAGATGATGTTTAACAGGCATCACACCATTTGAAGCAGCTTTTTTATGCAAAGTGAATTTGCTTTTCCGTCGACCTTTGTCACCATTTGACAACACACCATTATACCTGAAAACAAAAATAAATCTACAATGTTAAGAGATTTGCTCAGCAAAAACTCATGCAGACTAAAGTCTCAAAAGAATGCAGCCTGATAACTAAGTCCATACGAAATTGATGAAATAAGCAAAACTTCTCGGAAAAATCTGTGACAATTTTGTACATACCCTAAGACTATAAGCTCGCCATATCTAATGACTGGAATACGCTGACTGTTTTCTTGGTCGACCTTCCCATTTCGCTGACACGGATGACCAGTTTTCGGCGATCGATCTTCTCTCGATTTCTTTACTTCCTCCTTAATCTCAGCGTCCCTGATGTCACAAACAACATACATCCATAAACAAACAATGCGATAACAAACAATAACCAAATGTTGTGTCTTGGTGGCTTAACGGTTAGGATGTTGGACTCATGATCAAAAGGTCGTGGGTTCAAATCCCGGTCGGGTCGCTATCAAGTGGTTACTACTTGGATGGCTGACTGTCTAAGGACAGGTAAACCATCTCGGTATACAACCAACCACCAAGGACAACTCAGCCTTCCATCCCTCTGGGGTAGGCAAATCGAGTACCGGCCTGCATGGCTGGGGTTAAGGTGGGGCGCATTCACATGTTTTAGCCGTCTCGTCTGTTCCTTCACATGGCTGTAAGTGGTGAGTTTTGTGTGCCCGTCTGCAATCTCCTGCACTGCGACTTTTTGCATGTTCTAGTTGTCCTGTCATGTTTTAGTCAGACCCATCTTCTTTGCCCGGGTTTGCGAGCCACCTTGTTATTCCCTGTGACCATCTAGGAACCGTCGCTGAAAGTATCCAAATTCTGTTTTCGATTGATCTGACTCCCATCTTCTGTCAGGAAGGCCTTCAGCAACTGTTGAAGTCTTGATGTCTGTCTGCGGTGAGACTTTGCTACCGACGTAACTGATATTTCGCAGACTCTGCTGGTCAGTGGTCAGTGTAGCAATATTTCAAAAACATTAAACCATTCTCGGTGATAAACAAACGTGTTAACTCACACTTTCTCTGTGTTCGGCATATTCGGTGAAATATTACGACATTTTATACAAAAAAACCTATACGTTCTTTATTGTCCTCATTCGCAAAAACAACAAAACATCAACGGTCTGACTATACCACGAAATGGACTCACGGACAAAAATTAACATTTAAATATCTTCAATTGCACATCATGTGTGGTGACAGTTGTAAAATAATAACAATATGTATGTTAAATTCTTCTTTATTACGTCTTCACTGGTGCACAATCTGTGAAATAAATATAGTCCATGCAATGAGTTTTTGAGCCGTCCTGTACTTAAGCAAAACCATATCTAAGCACCTATCGACTCTGTGCCACGCATTAGTTATTGCGCCGTTCTCAAGTGTGCCATTTCGTGGAACTGACAAAAAATGACAGTGACAACCTTTTTCTTCTCTCGAATCTTCTTAACAGTTGCTGAAAGAAATGTTTCACGTTTCTAGTATCATCCTGTAGGTGTGAATGAAAGGAATGCTTCCCTAGAATTAAATTTCTGTCGCACGTTAAGTTTTACAAGTTTCAATGACTTATATTTGCACAAATGCTAGTGTTCATGCCAGCTTTAGGCTCTGTGCAAAATAGTACATTGACAAGTTCTGGAGGTTTACCATCAGAGATGAGGTTATTATATCAACTACAACTGGTAAAATTATTTAATTAATAAACGTGGTTGCATAAAGAAAAAGTAAAGTCATTCCCGAGCCATGGTGGCATTGATCTCTATTCCCTTAGCCCTCAGCCAGACACCAGTTTACACTGCCAGACCACAGATACAAGGCTAGTGGATCGCACAGTGTGCCTGTAATATAGTGTATATGTCCCAGCTTTCGCTGATACTCACTGCACCTACTCACGAAGAGATGGCCAGGCTGAGTTGACACGGTTATCTTTTAGTATTATTATGCTCCAACACAAACAGAAGCACTACAGCTACAAACGATACACTAATGACAATGCCCAAACAATAAAATTAAAAGAATCAAGGAATTGCAACAAAATATGAATACACATTACACTAATACTATCAGATTTCTATTCATAACGTAATGGCATATTATACTTAGATAAATGCAATTTCAGTGCACAATTTATTTACAGAAGTTTGTTACAATCAGAATGTAGCAGAATAAATAAGCAAACACTGATAAGTAACAGATAACCATTATTATCAGCAATATAATGCACACCAAACTACATATACAACGCAGTCAATATAAAAGCACTTGGCATCACAACACTAACAATACTTACAACACCATGCAAAATAAACCAATATTAACCACAGCAATACTAGTATATTACCCTTCATACAATGGTGCTCTAACAATCCCAAAAATTCACCCAAAAAATTCACTATTGGAGGATGGAGAATAGTAAGAATTACCTGGGAAACAATTTTAAAAATAACCCATTGAATATTTCTACAATATAATGTTTGTAAATGAGTCAATCCATCTACTTTAATTCGAACAACAAGCAGTCAGATAGCAAAATGTACAGCCTAAATTCAAGCAGTATAAACAATCACCGTGACTGTCTAACAACATGGCACAAAATACATGCAATGCATAAATACTGACAACAAAACAATAAAAACCGAAAACATAGAAAATAGCAATCACATAAATTTCCCTAAACTACTAAATGCACAGACAAGATTATCAGTCAGAAATAACCTGACAACTACCAACAATATTATTATTTAACAATGTCATCTATTCAGTGAAAAATATTCCTGTCATGATTTATAAGGGCTGGTACTGCACGATTAAAAAAATATTATTAATCGATCAATCTCCAAAAATTAATCGACTAATTTTTGTATGATCAGAAAACTGTAGAATTTGACTATTTGTTATATTTTGCAAACTAAAGCAAAATCGAAAAAGTGATGATATTGATGCAGTACACAAACTGTGTAGTCAAAGCTCACAAAGTGCAGGCTGTTAAACTAACACTATACAAGTACAAATGTACATCCTATGCGGAATAAAATTAGACCACAAACATTCAGTCATTTTAGGCTGTTGGGAAGTCCAAAATTTTAAATCAAATTTTACTCGATTGAAAAAATTAATTGATTCATTTTTAATGATTAATCGATTAATCAATCGTTAATTTCCACAGCCCTAAAAATAAACAAGTGTACAAGTTGTGCAGCGAAAGCAAAACAATAAACACGAAACAATCAAACTCGATGTAATACAAACATCTTACCCTAAAAATTTTTAGTAGCAATGCATTTAATAACTTACCACAATACTACACACAGTAATATAAAACATAAAAAGTGGTAAAAGCACAAAATGAAACAACTGGCAGACAAACTCCAATGTGACCACACTTCAGCATTGGAAAATTCCCCAACATTCCTGTATTCTTGGTCCATTCCTTGACTTCTCCCTGGCAGCTGTAAAGTTACCTGACGTTTGCAGGTTCTCCAGAAGTGGTAGTCACCCAGCTAACTTGAGGTAGCAAAGGCAAACAAATGAACTACAAGGTGATCACCCTTCGGTACTGTTAAATTTGCCAAAAATTCCCTGACTTGTGGTCAATTCCCTTTTACGTAAAAATGGTCAAATTCATTGACATTTGAACGTTTTTCAGACAAGTGGCCACCCTGAAACAGTTGCATTTTGAACTGTACTATGCTATAATCAGTAATCACTGCAATAAAAGCCAACCCTGGTCCATAGAACCAACCATAGTTTACAGGCCTCCCACAGTACAAAATTTCTATTCAGGATACAAAAACACCGAAAAATTCTAGATTATCTATCAGGAATTTTTCAAATAGTCATCCAATAAGTATAGCAAAAGTGTACAAAAAAATGAGGTGTTAAAACGTATGAAACTGGCTACGAGTGACAACAGACTGAGGGAACTGCAGTCTCTGTTACACATAATTTTTGCTTAGTGTTGCCAGATTTTCACAACAAATTTGTTTATTTTAGGACACTCAAAGACAAGCTTCAAATTCCAGGAATTTCAGGATGAATGGGAGACCTGGGTTTATAAACATTTCAAAGTAAGTGGCAGGCCTGTGCTGGGGCACACATTAACAGCAAACCATGGCACAGCTCCGACATCTGACAAGTGGCTAGTAAGGCAGAGACAATGCAGTATTATTATTACGATGGATTATTAAATTAAAGCTGCTAACAATTAATGTTTTAATCCTTAACTTCCAAAAATTATTGATTGAATAATCACTAAATTTGGATCAGAAACTAAACTGAGATCATTGTCCAAGAACATACATGTTATGCTTAGCTACTAACTCAGCTAACAGGTATCACAAATGCAGTAGACACAATCAGTAAGTATTTTTCACATTGTAAGGAAAAAAAGAGATCTAATTATTTTCGCTGAGTATATATACACAGCTGAGGTAAGAGTCGTTTACACAAAACAGATGTTGCATAGTACCTACTCTGCAATGCTTTCTTGGTGATGCGATTATATCAAAAATTTTCTGACTAGAATTTGTTTAATCACTGAAATTTTGACCAATCGTTAATTTCCGCAGCTCAATTCAAAATTATCATAACGATCATCATTAAGTGGTCGGCGTGACACTACACAGCCCTATGCTGTGGCACACAGTAACCACAAACCATGGCACATCTATGACAGCCGACAAGTGGCCAATAACAGCAGAGGCAAGGCAGGAACATCGACAACAGAGCCAGTGCAGTCCACTTCATGCCACAGCGGAGTGACGGTCTCCCTCCACATGCACAGACTGGATCATAATCACCTTCGCCATCAGAGAAACACAGATAGGCGACTGTATCGGCAACGCACACGCAGCTCGCGACGTTAATTCGGTCCATGACACGATCCGGTGCGTCCAGACATTTACGACAACCGGCGTCTCTTGAATCAAAGGGTTCGCAGCAGTATACACACTGAACTAGTAGACGACGAGTTCTCGGTTGACTAGACACATTTTTCACTTCCATCGGCAGTCTTGATCGTCTTGATGGTGGAACCACAGAACCGCAACTAATTCCACCAGGATTCACGTCACTGAGGTTTGGTCCACCACCTGGTTGTCGTCTAACTCCACTGATGTTCTGAGGCTCCACCATTGGGTAGCAGTATTCGTGACTAATGACAGCAACTGGGGAAAGGTCAGGCTCGCTCTTGGTAAATCGGACGTACGAACCATCTGGGTCGACATCACCACCAGCAGATTTCTGACCATCGAGCTTGACGCCATTTTCTAGATCAACAAATGAATAATTAATGAATCAACCAAGCCAGTCAAACAGTCAACCATCATCATCTTCATTTGCTACAAACTGTTACAATCAATGAAAGTTACAATGAACAAACCAATCATTCAATCAATCAATCCAAAGGATGCTGATAACTGCTCATACAAGAAATCTGAGCTAATGCTCATGAGACGCGCCACAGCATCAGTTTAATTTTATACGGTTGTCGTCTTGGTCTATCACTGTAATTTCGTCAAAAATTCGCACTATAAATGCGCGAAACGGACAGCATGATTTTATATATTCTGCAGCCTTGCCCTTAAATACGGGTGTTGGTATTAAAAGGTTTTACCTCAACTAAACATAATGTGTGGTAAAATATGCGTGACTGAGTTGTTAGCTTATTTATTTTTTATTTTTAATACAGTGCTTCAGCGTTTTAAAACGTTGCTTGATAAGTTGATAGAGATAGAACGAACGCGTCTGTGGCGCACTGTGGCGCCACCTCGTGATTAGAAATGTAATGTCTGTCGCTGCAGAACATTCGCTAAAACGCCTATTTTGGGGGTTCAAGGTCGTTCAAGGTCATCGATGTTGGTACGACTGGAAAGCTCGTCGACAGTGCTTGCTATGATATGCAGCAAGTTGGTGTCTATCTGCAACCATTTTCGCGCTAGATGAGCCAATAGTGGTAAAATAACGAATTCTAAGGGGGGAGGGTGTACCCCTCTTTGATGCCCTCGTTCAAGGGGAATTTCTTCACCCAGTGGCACCAAATTACCTCATAAGAAACTAGAGACTCTAGGCTATCATATGGTGAAAACCCGGAGTCTATCTCACATGGGCTTGGTACACCACCGGGTCGTGACAGACGGACAGAAATCCCATAGCTAATACGCGCCTCAGCAGTGCCTGGCGGCACAGCTGTGGCGCGTAAAAAAACAACAAAAATATTAAAGCGTAAACCTTGATAAAAGCATAAACTGAATCAAGCTACCCCTAGTGAATTTATCAAAAATCAAGTTTATTTAGAATATTGCAGCACAAATGCTGGATGGAAGCTGGTTAATGGCAGTCCATTTACAGTACAACTAGTGACTAGGCTAATGCAATACAAACAACAGATAAAAAAACACGTAGACTTAAAAATCAAAATTACACTGCTGTATCAGAAACATCAGTGACAGAACAGGTAACTTGACAATTATGGAGAGCAAATGAATGATAAAACTTAGACGTTTTGGTAAAGTCTCTAAACTGTATTGGGATGAAGAGAAGGTAACAGATGGTGAATTATAACAAACCTACCTCTCTGAGAGGAAGACTGGTGCTCAATCAGTGAGACACTATTGGGATGTGTCGGGACTAAAACTGGCTTGGAAGGACAACCGTCGTGTTGGACGCAGCTGGCACGCTGACATCCTGGTGTTGTGCTAAGTGTGCCGTTCTGTGGGAAATGAGCTGGCAACGACGTTGGTCTGCCTGTGGCAGAATGCCTTGTGCCATCACGACCAGATTCCTGATCAAAATGAAGCATCTACAACATACAGCATTAGCAGTGTGATGGCCGCATAAACACAAAACACTTGTAATGTAAAAAATAATGTATACGACAAAATGCAATACTGAAATATATCACAATGACAAACCTATACAGAGGGTTTGAGGCTTAGTGTGCCCCAATTTATATGCATTCATCACTAGGGACTGCCAAGGTCACTGGCCCTTGACAAGCAGCAACAATAAACTTACAGCAATTCTTACACAGTTCTTGGGAAAGGGGAACCAAGAGTTTGAAATCCAACTAAATGGTCAAAAGTTGGTGCAGTCAGAAAACTTCCGTTACCTCGGTGGAATCGTAAGTACACACGGAGGTTCCGAAGCTGATGTCAAAAAGCGAATTGATGCTGCTAGAGGCATATTCCAGATGCTGCACAAAATATGGAAGTCGAAGGAGATACACAAATTCACGAACCTCCGAGTATATGAGGTCCTGGTGTTGAGCGTGATATTGTACAACACAGAGACATGGACATTGAAAGAATCATCGAAGAGAAGACTCAGTGTTTGAAATGGCATGTCTGAGAACAACTGAAGGCGTAACAAAATGGGACAAGATCAGGAACACAGATTCGGAGCAGGCTCGGATGAACCTACGACATAATTCACAGAATTCAGCAAAGAAGACTATGGTACTTCTGACATATTTCAAGAATTGCCAATTACAGGTATCCTAAGATAGCAATGGAAGGATACGTTCATGGACAGCGCAGCAAAGGAAGACCAAAACGGAGATGGATCGATGGTTTAACAGAAGACTGTGCTCTGCTGAATCTTACCATACAAGACGCTGGAAGTACCGCTCAAGACAGAAGAACATGGAGAGGACTCGTGAAGGAGCTGCCGTTGCGTGCTACTGCATTGCCTGGGCACTAAGTCAAAGTAAGTCAAGTCAATTCTTACACTGATACTGTTCACTCGCAGGTTTTTACTTTACGGACTTTCATTCGACAGCCGATACTAAACTTATTACTTTGTTCATTTAGTTTAAGATAGGACTTGATGTGACAGTGGCATTGTTCTGAACTACGTGTATTGGTCCATCCTTCCTATGTGTACCCCGTATATGATTATATCATGATCATCACAATGATGAAAACATACTTCACTTAGTAGTGGTTTATTGCTAGTCATACAATGTAAATGGCTACTGTCCAGCTATCCACATACTTTGCTGAAATTAACCAACTGCTGAAACTGCTTAACTTTTGAACTAAAAACAGCCTGGCAAAACAGTTCAGCTCTGGATCTTGGATTTCTGTGAGCCACAAGAAAGCAAATGTACTACACACAGACACATAGTAGAATGCACGTAAACTTACACATGACACAAACTGTATTTATGGACATACTGACCATAAAGATGTCTTCATCGACTGTGGATGGCATCTTTGCTTGCAGAGAGATGTCTGAACATAAGCACAATACATCACATTCTATGCACAAGGCCTGAAGGATGCCAAAGCAACAAGATATTGTGCCTCTGATTGCTTGAAACTTGCACTATAAGCACAGTACATATATATGCACTGAAGGCACATAGTATTTAGGAAAATATGTTGGAAAGCACTAACCTTGTCTTACAAAAGAAAGCTGTGTAACAATAGTGAAATTTTTACAAAAATATGCATCATTGACACTTAGTTTAGACATCATATATGACGTCGAATATTATTTACATGACATTGCTGTTAAATCTTCAATGAGTAAGTGAAGCAAATTTGTGTTTAGTCAACTTAAACGATGAGGTGGTGTGTAAATTGTTTTTTGTTCACGTACCAAAATAAAGTTTTCCAAAGACTTTTTCCAATGAAGTTTTTAAACTGGGGTGCTTACATCACGTGGTCTGCATAAGTGCATCTGACTGGTTGAACTAGTTTGCAGAGATAAGAAAAGAACTTCTTTGGAAGAGCAAAGAAAGCCGTCGAGAATTCAGAAAACTTCTTTGGAATTTCTAAATCATTTGACATAGGAAGATGTTTGAAAAATGTCTTAGGAAAGTTTCGCCCAAGGTTCATAGCTTTTTGAGTCATCTTGCATAGAAATAGACTGTCTCGAAAGCATAGGTGCCTTAATGGCGGCATAACAAACACAGGTGTCAATAACAGTCAATTGCATACACTGTTTCTGCATCGCGTAAGCTGCAGAGCGGACACTATGTTCAAACGATCGTCCATCAGCTGAGCTCTGAAATGCCAGGCCATAACGCTTGCTGCATGTTTGCCAGTGATGAAATGTTGGATTGGCTGCAACGTACTCGAGGTCCACACTCAGTGTACACTCAAGAACCACCTATGACATACACAACACTGTTTACAATCTTTGTACACAATCACACACCAATAATAAATAGAAATGTTTAACAACTAATAACATATTAAACTTCTGATTAAGAAAGCATTACAAAGATGATACAATAACAGACATCGGACAATAACAATCAATTTCTCCAAAAAGTGCAAAATTTTACTACCTGCCAGACTGTGCCTCGGTGTGTTAGTGACAGCTTAATGAATACGGTAATTTACAAAGTTGATAAAAAAGCTTGCATTTAC
>Ga0209052_1000318_pt1 | contig 14683 bp, 6 predicted proteins | sample WorMetHEROISLAND_2_FD_187409 | JGI IMG/M metagenome (GOLD analysis project Ga0209052, IMG submission 187409) | Marine gutless worms symbiont microbial communities from Max Planck institute for Marine Microbiology, Germany - Olavius sp. 4 HERON... | ecosystem: Host-associated > Annelida >...
GGGGGGGGGCTAATGCATCAAGGCCCCTGTAAGCTGAAAGTTGGGGGGCCCGTGCCCCCCCCGGCCCCTCCGGTTCCGCCGCCTATGAAAAAGATGCAGAAAAACTATAATCAGACTAACAGAATGCAAGATACGAACACAACAGCTGTACTGGCCTGCGAATGTTATTAGAATGTTATTAGTCAAGTTACTTAATTAAACCTGTTTCAAAACTAATGTAACAAGATGATTAATAAACATTAAACAATGACGATAAACAAAACATGTTATCTCTAAGGTCATATAACTTAGGAACTGTGTGAGAACTGCACACTGCATCACGCATAGAGACACTCAGACTCTGCACAAAAACACTTCACTTTTACCACGATACACAACAAGTTTCTGCGACAAAACAACAAGTTAGAGATGAGTCATGAAAGCCAGCAAACTGTTACAAAAACATTTGATAAATAATCACTGAACATAAAGACTGAAAGAGCTACAAAGTGAAACATCCAGAAACAGGCGACACCAAATTGTTGTAAACGAAACTGAAAAATAATTACTGAAGAAAAAAAGATTAACAGCTTACAACGTGAAATATCCACAAACAACTGATACATCAGTGAGTTTACCAACAAAGTCACAAAACACCGCTGATATTCAAAAACACGTAACAACAACAAATATATGTGATATACAGATGCCTGATAATAGCAGATGGTCAGTCAGTGTTTTTTATTTAAGAACAAATTAACAGCAGACCAGAAACCAGTACCTAATTACCACAGTGCACACAAAAAGTTAAATAAAATAAGTAAACTTAATTCCTATGCTGTTAGCTCTAAATCCGTCTGCATCTCATGCAATAATGACACATATCAATTCAGACTGTCAGCTCGCCACTTTGCTTCAGGCAAAGAAATTTCAGCAGACACACCACTAAACAACACTATAGCCAAGTATCTTCTTACACTGTTACAGTGACTACAGAGACACTGATATACCAATACTCCACCACGCACCACAAGAATGCATCACACATAAACATCATGCATTGGACAATTCAAGCTCAAAATACATGTAACTAATCACTAACTCGATAAAACACTTAGGAACTAGCACAAATCAACATCAACGTGTTAACTATAACAACAAATTCAAGCCCTAACAATTAACAATTAAACCATAAAATCCCACAACAAAAAGTTCAATAATGAGAAATGTTGCATATCCCAGGTGGCAAGTCACTACAGATATATTACCAGCATTAGGGACTGCAATACGGGGACTGATTTTCAATCTCAGGATTTGGGACTGAGAAATTAATCCTGGGATCCTGGCAGAATAACAGATACGTTGTTAGATAGTATGGCTACTAGATATTTTATGCATAGGATGCCATACAATTAGTAATTGTAAATATTGGGCTAGAATTGCGGTTTTATGATGTAAAAGTTTACAGCTCAGCATGTTTTGCAATTACCAGATCCCAGGATTTGGATTCCACCAATCCTGGGATTCGGAATTGATAAAAGTGGCAGGGATTATGCAATACCAGAACTGCAATCCGCAATCACCATCACCACCAGTGTGTCAGTCAACCTTTATGTTGACATAGATATAGCGGACAAACCATAGAGACGAGAAGAATGATACGGCACCGAGCATGAGAGAGAATGCGTAGCATGCAAGCATCATGTACCCAAAGAACTCAGCCGTCTGGAGTGCGCCTGACATGTTGGAACGTTTGATGTAGTAGAATACAGCATAGAACAACACAAATAGACTCGTAGACCTGTATAAACACAGACAATAGCGGCCCTTTAGTGGTTCATCAAACTCTGCTCAGCAACTCTATTTAATGACTTCAAGCTTACATTATAATTCTATACACACTTGGTTTTTGTTTAACTGGTACATTTACTCCAGTTTGAGTTTCTGCAACACCTCGATTTGACAAAAAGTTGGTAAAGTTAAGCTTATGAAAAACTCATGGAAAAATCGGACACCAAAAATTCTAAGAAATAAGCTTGACTGATGAAAAATTATATGACAATGTAAAAAAAATTACAAAAAAGCTTAAGCTTAACTAAGTTGCTGACTTAAGAAGAACTTAGGAAGATCTTACAAAAATCTTAGCAAAAACTTGTAGGAAGGTTTTGCAAATAAGGCCGCAGGTTAAGCCAATATCGAAAAGTAATTGCTTGGGAACTTTCATGGCAGAACTTTTACAAGCCTGGCTGTTTTGCTGTCATCCAACCAAGACATCAACTTGTGTGTTGTTGGTGCCTTCGTGCAGTGGTTAACGTGCTGGCCTCAACCAATAAAGTTGTTTAACGCCGGGCCTGGGTACTACTTGTATGGGTGACTGTCTGCATTCTGTATATAACCAACCATGCAGGTAAACTCAGCCTTTTATCCTACCAGAGCAGGTAAACTGAGTACACCTGCCTAGCTGGGGTTAAGGTGGGCAGGGAGCATTCACCTGTGTTAGCTGTTGGGCGGCAGGTAACACTGTGTGATCTCATATGGCAGGCGACGCTCCGAAGCTCTGAGATCATCGACGACTGTGAAGAGCTAGACACACCCTTTAACCATTAACTTGAATAATGTACTGACCCAGCACTGAAGATGGAGCGCCACCACCAACGGTAGTCTTCTCCTGACAGCTGGAAGTATGTAAGTGCAACAGCCACGCAGGCCGTGACGCTGAGCAGTATGATGTAGACGACGAACAGAATGCCGTACAGAGTAAACTGCTCGCGGCCCCACAACGTGGCAAATATGTAGTACAGCTCCACCGATATTGCACTGCACAACATTAGCCCACACCAACATGCAGCGATGGAAGCAAGACCAAAATCTCGAGACCAAGACCGACGATTCCAGACCTGAACAATACCTTCATTAAACTGATGCACAGAAGGAGAATCGTTTAGCGCATTAGAGGTTTTACTTACTTACTTTACTTACTTAGCAGTTTAGCCAGTGAGCTTCACGTTCAAAACTAGAACGGGATAAAGTACCACACCGATACCAGCTACGGACTGGCAGACTTCCGTCGAGACCAAAAATGCAAGACCAAGACCAAGACCGCATTTTTGATCTAGAGACCAAGACCATGGTCTTTAGACCACAACCTTGCTAACACTTATGCCAAACAGGTGCTGATGAATAGCAAAAAAGCAAGAATAAAACGAAAAAAATACTCTACTCCTTTCTTGTTTAACCTGCCTAGTTATCCGCAGCACTAATCTGCGTAGCTGCAAAAAAGTAGGCAGGTTAAACAAAACCAGAAAGCAGTGGGATATTTTCTGTTTCAGTCTCGCTTCTTTTTCTATTCCTCGGCATGCCCACGAAAGTAAACTTCTTGCAACTGTTAAAGCAGGACTACCTGTCAGCCAACCAGCAGCGTCAAAACACTGAAGATATGAGGCAGAGCAGTCCAAACATCAGTACATATATCTACCAGCTTTGGTAAGTGCTTTGAATTCACAAAGAACAACACAACAAATCTTCATGCGATAAATTCAAACAACCTGCTACACTGTGACAACTTTAATACCTTCTTATTCAATAATCTAATCAAAAAAGTCGAAAAATGGTGCTAACAAAATCACATTTGCGTGTGAGTATATATATATATACAGTGATATCATGTATAAAACGTGTACATGTATATGTTGTTGTAAAAAATTCAGAAGTTGCATGAACGCTTAAGCCTATAAAGAAGAACGACTGGAACAAATCGTGAGCTGTGAACCTGAATGGCAGGAATCCACCAATGACACAGTGAATCAGTGGAGTTCTGAACCAGGCAACTGTCGGGATCTCTCGAGGCACTGGCTTAGGACGGCTCGGCGCATCGAAAGTTCCACCAGTGCTTCGACCAAATACTGCCCCGATCACTGTCAGAGGATAACCAACTGCAACAGTAAATAAATCGATCAATAGATCAATAGATAAATAATAAATAAATTGACTGATCAATCAATCACCAGTGCTTCAATGAAATACTGCACTAATCAAGAGCTGGAGACAACCAACTGCAACAGCACCATAAGTACGGCATATCAGCACAAGGCTAGTGGTCACGCCATTCAATCTCTTCATTATATTATTATATTTTAATATATAATGTTATTTACTACTATATTATATTACAACACTGCACCAATCACAGTAGGGGGATAACCAACTATAGTGACTGGTCCTAAGTGACCAACCTAAGTGACCGGTCACTATGGCAAGGCTGGTCACACAGTTCAATGCCTTTATTCTTCCGTCGAAGAAAGGAGAGGTTATGTGGCTTGTCCGTATGTCGGCGGGATAACTCAAAAAGTAATGAACGGATTCTGACATTAGAGGTTATTTTCAACGTTTTGCGCTCTATAAATCCACGTTTTACTTACTTACTTACTATGGACGGGTGAAGAGCGGTGAAAGACCAACGAGTCCAATTTCAGCTACGATCCAGCTGAGGATCCGCATCCAGGGTTCCTCAATCCACATCATATACACACAGCTGCTGTACTGATTCCGAGCTGTTCGCCAGGTGGCAGCATCATCTCAGTGAAGGTTTGTGCCGTCCCAGCACAGACGTTCTAGTTACAAGCTGTCAGAGCAGTACATGTAATGTACTTCTGATCAAAATAACTCGTCGTCTGCGTGCGCCCTCTAATCAATAACATAACTGGCTCCAGTCCTGATAATTTTCTAATCTCCCTATTTTTCTTATCGTCCTTCAAACTGAAACCACACATCCATCCATCTGCACAATAATACTGAATATAAGACATAATTATAAAGCTAAGACATAAAGACAGTCAGCATGGAAAAATAAATGGCATGTGATTAGTCATGGACACTTACGAACAGCCCAGACGAAGAAGAGCAGAATAACGGTGCTCCATGGCAAAGCCTGAGTTGATCCATAGACCCAGGCCACAGTGTTGACGACAGCCCACACGATCACCAGCGGCACTGTAACAATCCATAGTAGTACATCAGTAAGTAACAAACTATGTCGGCCCAGTGCCAACATACTGGGCGGCCGTCCGCCTGACCTATGACCGCTTGACTTGAAAATTGGCACACCATTCACTCCTGCTCTGGGAAACATTCTCACCAACTTTTCAGTTCTTTTTGTGCCATATAAACAAACCATCTACATACACTACTATACGTTTTCAAATAATCAGCCAAAAATTCAACTTTTATGTCAAATCAAGATGTTAATGAGCATTCTATAATCTATATGTTAGCATGAATTACTCTACAGCACGAAACACAAAAGGCTCGGCTACCACTTAGAAAACAGGGCGTCAGCTTGGTGCATTCATCTGATCAAACTGCTACTCTCTGGCATCTGGCTTTTTGAGTGTAGTTATATGTTACAGGTGGGATTTTTAGCAGAACTACACAGCAACGGACACATACGAGTCTACAAGAATAGACCCGCAGTAGTTTGATGTGCCATCTCTAAAGAACTCCCCCATGGTTCAAAATCGCCAATTTTCCCTAGCCCCTCTCATTTAGCACCCTCGATTGGGGTGACCCCTTTCGAATTTCTGGAAAAGCTTTACAGATCCTGAAACTAGAGTCTTTGCGGTTGCAGACAGAAGAGACGTCGTGATCCTAGCTTGCACCATTTTGATAGAATCATAGCACGCTGCTACGCTGACGTCCTGTAAAACAGCAGATCAAGCAACCAATCATCAAAACACATTTATATATAGCGTCACATGTCGTGAGTGAATCAGAGGCGCATAATGGCAGAGACTAGGCTGAGTGCTCACGGGAGTATCAAACAGTTCGGTTTTCAAGATCACTATTTTCAGTATAAACACGGAAAGAGACTAATGACATACAAGTGAAGAGAGCCGAAGTAAGGTTGACATTAGACACCCAATGTTGACCAGACATCTTCATGTACATATTGGCAGACACGAAGCCTGATATGCCTACAAAACACAAGCAGCATTACTATAGCTTACAGCCATCAGTAGAATCAGTAAGTGAGTACCAGAGCAAGTACCGGAGCACCTCAGCACACAAGAGACCACAATTTTGTGCTATAACAATGCTAATAATAGTAACTGACTTAGGGCTGGTACTGACTAAAATTTTTCTAATCGATTAATCGCCAAAAATTTCTCAATTAATTTGGATTAATTTCTGTACTCAATCAGAACGACCACGAAAACTGCAGAATTCAATTACTGGTTGTTGTTATCTGTTGTAAACTAAAGCAAAGTCAAAAACGTGATGATGATGCAGTATACGAACTGTGTAGTCAAAGCTCACAAAGTGCAGACTGTTAAACTAACACTATACAAGCACAAATCTCGATGACATGTCCTATCCTAAATAAAATTAGTTTTAAAACGTTCACCATCAGTCATTTCAGGCTCTTGAGAAGTCCCAAATTGTAATTAAATTTTAATCAATGAAAAAAATTAATTGATTAATTTTTTAATGATTAATTGATCAATTAATCATTAACTTCCGCAGCCTTAAACTGACTACATCAATAAAACTAGCAAATAAAATAAAGACTATGCAGAAAGCAGCAGCAACCATACATGACGTAAGAGCATAGAGAATGATGACAGCGATGTTGATAGAGCCATGGCGATGAACATTGAACATTCCCATTAGAGCCATCACCAGAACACCAGTAGCTATTGCCAGAAACTGGGAACCGACGCCTGCAAACAATTAATCATACACAATAACAACAACATTAACTGGACAAATCAGCCACAAGAGTAGTCTATTTCACTGCCAACAGTTTACTGTGCTGTCACAAATTTTCAGTCAGTTTTTTCGCATACAGTTCTTCCAGCTAGGTAGGAGGTGCTTACAATGTTAAGGTGGAGGTTTAGCCTAGTGGTAACATTGTGGGTCGTATCTGGGTCGTATCAACAAAGTTAGTTTATCTTGGGCCAGCTTAGTTCTGAGATGGGCTACCATTCGTGGGTATACCATCTTGGTATTCAACCAAGCCACCCAGGCCCACACAGTCTGGCCATCCCTCCATCTGTAGGAAAAACACCACTTCTTCTGATAGTTACATTCACCGCTAGGGAAGAAACAGGGAGTTCTGTGTAACAGTAGCTGTACGAGCCTACCAGGACTGCTGGCATACTGACCCAGTCGGTTAAAGGCGCTGGTTGTTAACAGAGCCGGTCATCCAGTTCAGGGATTGCATGCTAGCTGAATTGAGCTTAACCCTCGCTGGCTCAAAGTTCTATAGGGGATGTGCTTTCATGCAACGGATGTTTGCTACAGCTACTACTCACCAAGGACTGCACAGAAGAGAGATCTGTACGGTGGAAAGCGGAAGACATCTCCATGTAGCAGCTTCCATCCATAGTCCTCAACATCATCGTCATCTTCCTCGTCTTTATCAGTTCCACCGGACACGTTGTATCGACTGAAGTCGTTGTTCACCACACGAGCCTACGACCAGCAACATCACGCCTCTCACTACCACACTTGCGATTCTTCACTGTTACAGTCAACGACTTGATGTCTGTACAATGTATAATAAATAAACAACACAAGGCAGTCTTAGCCGTTCTAAACCAGAGCTAGTTTTCATAACTACAGCAAAAATGGTCCGTAGTCGATGTTCTTCCAAGTTAGGTCACATGATACAAAAAGTAGGAATGATATCAAAAAAAATTAAGCCCAAACAAATGCAGATATTGTCCCATACTTTAGGCATACTATAGGTAGACATTTGCCAGCTCCCACTGTAAACGGCAGAGGAGATAGACTTTAAAAATGGAAGAATTTATAATTCTGAAGGTCTCGTGACCTTGACCTTAAATCAGGTCATCATGTGGCATACCATCATGTAGCACGTGGCATTCGTTGAACTCTAGCTACATACCAAATTTACTTCGAATCTGAAAAACTTTTGTGGACAGACATCGAGACCGGCTTTATAGGTCGATTCAGCCAAGGAGTCAACGTAAGAATCACAAAAAAAACGGAGAAAGAAAGAAAAATATATCTGGCCGTAAAACGACACGATAAAACCGGGAAACAGTGACTCACCAGAATGACAATGACAAATGCAATGAGGAGAAAGACAAGAACCATTGAGTTGATGATGGACAACCAGTGAATCTACAAGATATCGACAACATTGAATCTACAACATCATCGTCAGCAGCAGAATATTACCAGCTACTGACTGTCACGAGCAATGGCGTCAATTATTGTCGCAAGCAACTAGTCCATGGCCTTCAGTAAATGAGACACAATTACGATTAAATATCACTGAAAATTTACAGAGCTAAAGGACTGTGAAAAATTTTCTGCCAAAGGATGGAAAAACAGTTATTTTTTAAAGCAAAAACAAAGTATGATTACAAATAAAACTACAAATGACAAGCAGTGATAAATTGAATATGCGCCTCTGATTCGTTCACGACATATGGCATCATACAAATGTGTTTTGATTGACTGACCGATAGACTTGTGAAGCAAGACAATTAACACAATTAGCCGAATATCTAAAAAGTACACAAAACAACAAAATCTAATAAGACAGACCTCAAGACTCTTAGGAAAGAAGCTGTTATCACGAACTCTCTTTGCCCGATCAGCGTATTTCATGCTAACCCACAAACAACGTTCTAAATATCAAGAAAACGTTAGTTTCACACCAGATTTACAAACATATGCACACTTGTTTTTTTTTGTTTAACCAGTCCTGGCATTATCCCAAGCTAGGTTATTCGACGTAATATGCTAAATTTGAAAAGTAAACTTCTGGGAATTGTTGTGATAAACTGCAGATCTTTTGAAAAAAAATCACAAAAATCCTGGAAAATTTTAACTTTGTGAAACTGATGCAATCTAAAGACACTACAGTAAATTTCATATCATATGTTATTAGGCCGATGACAAAAACAGTGACCTTCTTGAATACAAGTGAACAGTGTACGAGAAGTGAATGCTAAATGCTAACACTTCAACAACAACAACAACAACAACTACTACTACTACTACTACTACTACTACTACTACTACTACTACTACTACTACTACTACTACTACTACTACAACTACTACCATAATTACCAACACTATAAATACTACTACTGGTCATTCACCTCGTTGGATACCAGTGAACACTGTATGTGAACTGAATGCTGAAAGGTGGTTGAACTCGGTCACTGGACAGACTGACAGGCTGCGCATCCTTTGTCGACACATTAGCATAGATTATCTGTTCACACACACGCACACACAGACAGAGAGAGAAATTATCTAGTAATTAACAAATAAACTAACAAACAGCGTCAGCATTTCTACACATGCAGGTTATGAATATTGCTATAACAGATCAGTGGCCTCCTCAGTGCTGACAATAGTAACCGCAGAGCAGCATTCTGCTGCTGATGAATCCAATCTGTTTCACAATAGTGATTAGTGATATGCTGCTTGCCTCATGATAGCAACTGTATATGGGCCACATTACGAGTCTTGCCCATCCGTCTCACACAGGCTCAGAACTCTAAAAGAAAAAAAGCATCACAAACATCAATTTTGGTTTTTCTGTGCGTTGCCTTTTTGCTCTCAAGAGAGGAGCCTGCATGGAACAGACGGACAAACACACAGACAACAGCAGTACTGCAGCCTAAAAGGACGTCTGTAAACTTTGCATGACAATTACATACCAGTAATACATAATAGCAGCAGCAGCAGCGAGGAGGAAGATCAAATGAACAGCGCTAGGCTGGTGGTACCTCATTTCCATTGTATTCAATGTTGAATGTCAGATGCGTTGACAGATGGATGCTGTGCTTATGTGGAAAGATTCCAGTCTCGTCAAATCGACCAACAAACCCCCGCACAGGAATATCATCTACAGTGCAATAACATCATCTCAGGTCAACTCAGCCTGGCCCATCCTGCCGTGCATAGGCACAGTGAGTACTAGTGAAAGCTGGGGCGTAAACAGCTCAGAGGAAACGATCAGTCCCACCATGTAAGCCTTGTGGCTCAAAAAGGACATTATGTTAACATCAGCATTATTGTTTCATTAAATACCACTAGCAACTGCTACCCGGCATCAACAGCAGTGGCATCATCGCAAGGGGGCAATTCCAGCATAAATTTTAGCCTGTCAGTAAATTTCCTTCTTGTCAAAAAACTTTCTTACAAAAATACAAAATTTGGGGAACTTAGAGGCAAAAAATTGTGAGCACTCATAAATTCCTCTGTTGAAAATTTAAGCTGTCTTGAAAACTGCAACTTCCTGTACCCCTACTAATTTCTTAGCCCATGATGCCACTGATCAACAGCAACTATCTTTTCTCGAAGCAAAAATACCACAAGATGGATGTGGTGAAGTCAGGATTATAGCAGACGTAATACAGAAATACAAAATATGGAATACCAAAGAAAACAAAATGCACTGCAGCACAGAATGTCACACAGACAGATAGGCAATGCCAAATTGCCAACCTATAACAAACTCAAAGTAGTAGAGATCTTCAATGGCTTCCTGTAGACGCTCAATGTCTTTAGCATACAGAGTCAACTCACATAGCTTCTTCTTCTCAACATTCTCTGCAGCACAGATGCGTTAGATTAGATCATGCACATAAGCATGACAGCAGACTGATAAGTAATAACACTGCCACTGAGTAACGACACTGACGAAGAAGAAGATTTCGCATAGACAGCTAGGTCCATTGTGTGGGAGCTCATCCCCCCTTTTGGTGGTTTGAGCCAGCGAGGGTTAAACCCAATTAAGCTATAGCATACAACCCAAGTCGGCCGGATGACCGGCTCTATTAACAGCACGCGCCTTTAGCCGACCTGTCCAGTATGCCAGCAGTCCTGGTAACATGGCCTACTAATACGCAGAACTCACCGTTTCTTCCCTAGCGATGGCCGTAACCACCACCAGCACTCATTGTGCCTACTGGGATGGCCAGGCTGAGTTGGACTGGGTGGCCTGGTTGAACATGAAGATGGGATGCCCACTAATGGTCACCCATCCCAGTACTAACCTGACTCAACGTCGAGTAACTTCGTTGATGCGACCAACGATGTTACCACAAGGCTAAGCCACCAGCAACGACAATGAGCTAAATGTAAACACTGAACAATGCTGTTCAATGATCAACTGACTTGCAGACACGCCACGTGCTCACTGAGTAGAGCAGACTGGCATATACAGCAATCAATTTCAAATTAGATGACACAACTATAGCAATGCATATTCAAATCGAAATCAAGACTGAACTATGTACAAGAATTTCCACCAATTTCACGATTTTTTTCACTAACATCCTGAGTGTTTTGATGCCATACGGTTGGGCGGCAGAAAAATAAATCTAGTCTGTAAGAAGTACTACCACAACAATTAGCCAGGAGTTAGTTTGTCGGGCTTTATATTGAGTATCTCCAGAAAAAATAGTGTTAAACAAGCTATATGCATGCTGACAATTATTACAATGTAGTTGATATTATAAGTTATAAACAACACAAAATGGCATCATTTCTAAGATAGAGTATACTGTTACAAATACCATTCACAATTCACATGCTACTATTGTTTAGAATATGTAAAACATCACCTACTCTTCTTCAAACTAGCAATGAACACTAATGGCAAAGTTAGTAATTTATTCGCAAATAACATGTCTTAACCACTGGCTCTTTTTTTCAGAATTCCGCGAGGTCGTCCGCTTCCTTGATGCCTTCTCATAGGCTACTGCCAGTGTTTCTCAATTTTCTCAACAACTTATTCAGACCAGAAACCATCCAACCTTTGGCAGTAAATACTCTGATAAGTTTTTTAGCACCATAATTCTTGAATTTGTACAAATTTTCAATTAAAATGCGATCCCCAACACTGTACACCATATTTACACTTTATTTAAGCACTTTATCTAGCAACACCTAAGCTGGTTCTCAACCTAACGTAGTACGTCGGCAATTTCTTTTAAGTCATCAAGCAATGGTCAGTTGCAAATTTCCTTGGCTACCAAACTGCCAAAAATTACTAAAATCTGATCACGACTAACAAAGTCATAGCAAAAACAAAAAGGTTGCCCATTTTTTTTGGAAACACAGTGTATAACAACAACGTCTTAATCTGTTACTACATAAGAATCTCGAGTAAGTTAGCAGACCTCTGAAATGAAGCTCATACAGCGACATTGCCATTCGATCACCGTCCAAGACTTCACCAAGTGTCAAGGACTTTGGCTCAATCTGATCACACCACAATACAGAATACTATGCCATAAATACTAAATAGTACAACACAGCTCTTTCAAAATAAAACATTCAGACAAGCCAACTTCAATAAAAATAGAAAATGTCCATATACCCAACTGGCTGTACAGATGCCATGTATGGTCAGTTTTATGGTTGGGAGTTCGGAATAGTCACTAAATACTGGTAACGTACACGAATGGCTGTGCACATAGGTGCAATGTATTATAAATAACTGCTAATGTATGCAGCCAATGCTTTCTAATGGCACTTGCTAATACATCTGTCATGAAAATAATATCAACAGTCAGCACACTTGCACTGAATCACCTTCTCTGGTCGGCAGACTGGTAGCTGATAGTAATGATATGTTTCATGAGGATTGTAGAATGGTCCAACCTTATTTACATACACATCCACCTAAAACATCAAAGACTCAGGCATTTAACACAAAGCTTAAAATGTAGAATGCTGCATAATTCTGAGAGCAAAAAGAAATAATCTGAAAAAGCAGCAAATCATTAGTTCATTTTTGCTTCTAAAATGCATTAAGCTTCTAATACTTCACTTAAGCATCAATTCTGTATGAATCCACATTCAGGCCTGGAACTTTTTTTGTTACTGGGTCAAAGTTCACCAAATTTTATCAGCGAATGTAGGAGAGATCTGTTTTCTGAGTGTCAATATCTTAATCCATTCCCAAGATATCCTCAGTCAAAGTCTTAAAGTTGTCTGATATTGCATTGCATTTTAGACGTTTAGTGTAGGATCTGTGGGTCCTGAAAAAATTTGTACCCAAATTCATCCGAACTCTCATACATGCCTTGCAGCAAATCATGAAGAAAAGTTCTGTGAGGTTGTTCTCAGTGACCCCAAAGTTATTAGCTACAATACACTGAAGCTTGGCCCAATTTTCAAATTTTCATTGTTATAAAATTGTTGGGGGACCAAGGACAGTGTCTCCAGTGGGATGCTCATGAAAAGAGTGTTAAGCCCACCTTAGCCCATATCTGGAACCAACCATGGGGCAAACCAACTACCCCAGGACCCCAACGTCTTCAGGCAAATCACCCAGGGGCAAAACATCCCGGCGGCAGAACGCCCAGGGGCAGAACATCAAAGGGAGAAACAGTCCGTCATTCATTCACACACTGAGATGAAAGGAACGCTAAAGTAAGTGTGTTTTTGTGTTTTTACAGGGCATCAGCGTAGCTTCCTATGCAAGTGGCAAACAAGACATGGGCTCAGGGCGAACTGCAAGATGCTATCTGCCGTAAAAATTCACGGAAGATAAGTAGTTGAATTATGACTATCTCCGTGAATTTTCACCAAGCTACAGTATGAAATGGTTATCTGCTGTAAAAAAAATTTCCAGCAAATATGCATAATTATCTGCTGTGAATTTCCATGGAAGCAAACTACAATGAAGTAAAACTATCTAATACATTATTATCAGATTACACTACATCAGGCTTATATGCAAGCAATAATAGCAATTGCTGTACGTAACTGACCATGGAATTATGGAACTTTCGTTCCCATGTACTTTTTCTCCGGGGAGTGAAAGTTCCATAGGTGGAACTTTCGCTCTCTGGAACTTTCGTCCCCTGGAACTTTCGCTCCCAAGAGTGAAAATGATGTAGAGCTTTCACTCCGCAACATGAACTACCAGTGATTTATAGAAACTTTGAGTAATTAAGGCCTTCGACAAAGTTCCCCATAATATATTGATAAGTAAACTGGGTTCGTATGGTAGTGATAAGGCGATTTCTAAACGGGCTAGAGCATTTTTACTGCATAGGAAACATAGGGTGAGCGTGAGAGTGAACTCAGAATACTCAAATTTTATGCCAGTAATCGGTGGTATTCCGCAAGGCAGCGTGCTTGATTCCAGCTGCTTCAATTCCTGTCCAGGATTGCTTCACTAGGCTGCATCAAACGTATGCCTACAAGCTTCAACACATCGTGCACAGGGAATGACGTCTTGTGATCCCTGCTCACCATATGTGCAGTTAGTGGCAACAATTTTTGGACAAGGGATCGAGTGAAAGTTGAATGCCATTTTCCCTTCCGGGAGCGAAAGATCTGTTATTTTCGCTCTCTGGAGCAAAAGTTCCAGGGGACGAAAGTTCCATGGAACGAAAGTTCCAGGGAGCTAAAGTTCCAGGAAACGAAAGTTCTACCTATGGAACTTTCGCTCCCGGGAGCGAAAGTATGTGGGAACGAAAGTTCCAGTTACCCTGACCATGTCACTGGTAGTTGGCCATGAATGTCTCAAAGCGTGATTGTATATTTCTAAAGGTTGAGACTATACACAGGGTTGCCTTTTGCCCAAGTATACTAAAATGGCTATACACAGGGCTATCCCAGTGTATAGCCATTTTAGTATACTTGGGCACAGGGCTAGGCACAAGCTTATTTCTGGGGAGGGGGCACAGCCCCCTCC